>Ga0302325_10000688_pt1 | contig 90837 bp, 84 predicted proteins | sample Palsa_T0_2_FD_201948 | JGI IMG/M metagenome (GOLD analysis project Ga0302325, IMG submission 201948) | Peat permafrost microbial communities from Stordalen Mire near Abisko, Sweden - Palsa_T0_2 | ecosystem: Environmental > Terrestrial > Soil > Palsa > Peat permafrost | place: Sweden: Abisko...
AGACCGGATCAGTTCCCCTCTGACGGCTTGCCCGAAATCGCTTTTTTAGGGAGAAGTAACGTAGGAAAGTCCAGCCTGATTAATGTCCTGACCGGGCAGAAAGGGCTGGCTTTCACCAGTAGTACTCCGGGTCGCACGCAAACGATCAATTTCTACCGCATCGACGGCGCGGCATACTTCGTCGATCTACCCGGCTATGGTTACGCCCGGGCTCCCAAGGAGTTGACCCGGCAATGGCAGGACTTGATGGAGAACTACCTGTTAACCAGGCAGACTCTGGATCTTTCCTTTTTGATTCTGGATGCCCGCAGGGGTTGGATGGATCAGGATTTGGATCTGAAGCGATGGCTCGAGTTTCACAACCGGCGATACCAGGTAATCGCCACCAAGATCGACAAACTGAAGACGCAATCGGAACAAAGGCAAGGGCTGGCGCAGATCCGCAGGGAAAGCGTCGAGCCGTTGCAGTTCTCGGCCCCCGCGGGCCGGGGAGTGAGGGAAATTTGGCAAGTGATATCGAAAACACTCCAGAAGCGGTAATTACCACCCCGCCGCAAGAAAAACAGGACAAGCCGGTCGAGCGCCCGCCCGAACGGCCTGCCCGCGAACAGAACGCCGCGCCTCCCCGGGACGGTGGCGCCCCTGTCGAGCCTCCCGTCGACAAGCCGGCTGAGAAAACTGCGGAGCGGGTGGAACCCGCGCCTGCGGCCGCTTCCCAGCAGCACGGCGGCCATCGGCGCAACAAGCCGCCGGCGCAGGCCAAGAACGGCTCCCCGACGCTGGACCTGGTGGAGCTGAAGGACATGAGCATCCAGAAGCTCAACCAGGTCGCCAAGGATATGAACGTGGCTGGCGCCGCGGGTTTGCGCAAGCAGGAGCTGATTTTCAAAATCCTGCAAACCCAGGCGGAGAAGAGCGGCCTGATCTTCTCGGAAGGCGTGCTCGAATGTCTGCCGGATGGTTTTGGCTTCCTGCGCGCGCCCGAATACAACTATCTGCCCGGTCCGGACGATGTGTACGTCTCACCGTCGCAGATACGCCGCTTCGATCTGCGTACAGGCGATACCATTTCCGGGCAGATCCGTCCGCCCAAAGAAGGGGAGCGCTATTTTGCGCTCATCAAAGTCGACGCCATCAATTTCGAGCCGCCCGAAGAAGCCCGCAACAAAATCTTCTTCGACAACCTGACGCCTCTCTATCCCAACGAGCGGCTGAAGCTCGAAACGGCCAGGGACAACTATTCCGGCCGGGTCATGGATCTGCTGACTCCCATTGGCAAAGGCCAGCGCGGCCTGATCGTTTCGCCGCCGCGTACTGGCAAAACCATGCTGTTGCAGAGCATCGCCAATTCCATAACCACCAATCACGCCGAAGTCACGCTGATTGTGCTGCTCATCGACGAGCGGCCCGAAGAAGTCACCGACATGCAGCGCTCGGTACGCGGCGAAGTGATCAGCTCGACCTTCGATGAGCCCGCCACGCGCCATGTGCAAGTGGCCGAAATGGTGATCGAAAAAGCCAAGCGCCTGGTGGAGCATAAGAAAGACGTGGTGATCCTGCTGGACTCCATCACCCGTCTGGCGCGCGCTTACAATACCATCGTGCCGCCTTCGGGCAAAGTGCTCTCGGGCGGCGTCGACTCCAACGCCCTGCAGCGGCCCAAGCGCTTCTTTGGCGCGGCCCGCAATATCGAGGAGGGCGGTTCGCTGACGATTATCGCTACGGCGCTCATCGATACCGGCAGCCGTATGGACGACGTAATCTTCGAGGAGTTCAAGGGAACCGGCAACATGGAAATCCACCTGGAGCGCAAGCTGGTGGATAAACGCGTTTTCCCCGCTATCGATATCAACAAGAGCGGCACGCGCAAAGAGGAGCTGCTGCTGCCCAAAGATGAGCTGAACCGCGTGTGGATTCTGCGCAAAGTTCTGAACCCGCTCTCACCGGTCGAAACCATGGAGCTGCTGCTCGACAAGCTCAGCAAGACGCGCAGCAATGCCGAGTTCCTGGGTTCCATGAGCGGGTAGCGCCGCCTGTCTACCATGCATGAGTAGCGACGCCATACTGGTCGTGTCTTTCGGCGGCCCGGAGGGACCTGCCGACGTTATTCCTTTCCTTGAAAACGTACTGCGCGGCCGCCCTGTGCCGCGCGAACGCCTGCTCGAAGTTGCCGAACATTATCATCACTTCGGCGGCAAAAGCCCCATCAACGATCAGAATCGCGCGCTGATTGCGGCCTTGCGGGAGGTTCTCGAAAAGCAGGGGCCGGCTTTGCCCGTCTATTGGGGTAATCGCAACTGGCATCCGCTGCTGGCGGACACGATGCGGCAGATGACGCGGGACGGCATCGGCCGTGCGTTCGCCTTCGTGACCTCGGCGTATAGCTCCTATTCGGGTTGCCGCCAGTATAGGGAAGATCTCGCGCGGGCGCGTGAAGCTGCCGGTCCAGGCGCGCCGGAAGTGCTGAAGCTGCGCGTATTTTATAATCATCCCGGCTTTATAGAGCCTATGGCGGAACGCGTACGGACGGCGCTGCAAGGCATCCCCGCGGAGAGGCGCGACGCGGCCGCGCTGGTGTTTACGGCGCACAGCATCCCCATCTCCATGGCCGAATCCAGCCGCTATGTACAACAACTGGAGGAAGCTTCGCGGCTGGTCGCAGAGCTGGCCGCGGTGCCGCGGTACCGCTTGGTTTATCAGAGCCGCAGCGGGGCGCCCGGCCAGGCGTGGCTGGGTCCGGACATACTGGAATATCTGCGGGATCTGGCCGCTACCGGCATCGCGCGCGATGTAGTCGTAGCGCCGATCGGATTCGTCTCGGACCACATGGAAGTGCTCTACGACCTGGACACAGAGGCGCGCCAGTCATGCGCGCAGCTCGGCATCAATATGGTGCGGGCGGGAACCGCCGGCGCCGATCCGCGCTTTGCGGCCATGATCCGCGAACTGGTCCTCGAGCGTAGGTGTGGGGTTCCGGAACGACGCGCGCTAGGTGTGTTGGGTCCCAACCATGACGTCTGCCCTGACGATTGCTGCCCTAATTTGACCAGGCCCGCAAAGCTGCCGGTTGGAACATAGTGTTATAATACGAGCCTATGTCTAAATGATTGCGCCACGCTGACTCGGGGCTCGTGCCCCACCAATGGAACACCTCGGCCTCGTAGAATCGGGTCGGTTCTTTCGAAAACCAAATTTCAGAAACGAGGTATTTTGGGATGCGAAAACTGTTTTCCAACGGGTTGGCAGTGTTTGCCGGTGTAGTGTCCTTACCCCTTAGCATCATCCACGCGGGAACTCCTGCGCCAGCTACCGCAGAATACAGGAACACGCCGGATAACGATCCCCGCCTGACCTGCCTGCGCGCATTTTTTGAGGGAAGCAACTGTCCCGCAGCCGAGTTCTCTCCCGTCTTTCTGGAAGCCTCCGACAGCAACGCTCTCGACTGGCGCTTGCTTCCCAGCATCTCCTTCGTGGAGTCCACCGGCGGCAAATCCGCCAGGAACAATAACATTTTCGGGTGGGACTCCGGCCGCGCGGTCTTCAGCTCCGCGGTCGCCTGCATACGTTCGGTGGCTTACTCCCTATCTCATTCGCACCTTTATCGGTATAAGACCGTGGATGAGATACTCAGAACTTATAACCCCAACGCCGATTATGCGCGCAAGGTAAAGTCGGTGATGATACGGATTGCGCGCTCGGAAACAGTAGATTGAAAGCCGACATCGCCCCAGATAACAAAGGGGTTTACAAGAGTTGACAACGGTCGAGTTTTCGGCGTATACTTTGCTAACATACTGATCTGTCAGTGTCTTGCTGGTGAATCAGGCGGGCCGGTTTCGATGCAAATTCCTGAATCCATTGAGATCGTACTACTCGTCCCTCACTTGAGTGGTGCATCGTTGCGCGCAGTACCGGCGATCATCTGAATTCAGTATGCGGCGGAGACGTCTGATATGGCGGTCGGTCAGAGCAAAGGTCAAGTGGAAGAGCTGGCCCAGCCAGATAGCGAGAATTATGAATCTCTGCTCGATGAATATACCCATCTAACGCCGCCTGCCGAAGGCGAGGTCCTGCAGGGGACCATTCTTAAGATCACCTCCAAAGAAGCCATCGTCGATTTCGGATATAAGTCCGAAGGTCTGGTACCCATCGAACAGTTCCTCGGACCCAACGGGGAAATTACGATCCAACGCGGCGATGTGATCGACGTAATGCTCGATCATGGCGAGCCGCAGGAAGGCTATATTCTCCTCTCGCACTCCAAGGCCGCCCGTGTGCGTATATGGGACAACCTGGAGAAGGCCTTTGCGGATCAGTTGGTCATCCTGGGCCGTGTGCTGGGAAGAATCAAGGGCGGACTTTCCGTGGATATCGGCATACAGGCGTTCATGCCCGGCTCGCAGGCCGATCCACGCCCGGTACACAATCTCGATTCGTTAATCGGGCAGGACGTTCCGGTTAAAATTATCAAGCTGAACCGGCGGCGCGGCAATGCCGTGGTTTCGCGCAAGCTGGCCGTCGAACAGGAAGTCGTCGAGCGCAAGGCGGCCACGCTCGACCAGCTCCACGAGAACGCCATCGTCACCGGCGTGGTCAAGAATCTTACCGAATATGGCGCGTTCGTTGATTTAGGCGGCCTGGATGGCCTGCTGCATGTCACCGATATGTCATATGGCCGCGTCGGCCACCCGTCCGAGATTGTGCACGTCGGCGATACCATCACCGTGAAAGTGCTCAAATTCGACCGTGCCAAGGAGCGCGTCTCGCTGGGCCTGCGGCAGATCGAGCCCGATCCCTGGGAGAGTGTCTCGGAGCGCTTTCAGGTCAACAGCCGGGTGATCGGCCACGTGGTCAATGTCACCGATTACGGCGCCTTCGTGGAGCTCGAGCCCGGTGTGGAAGGCCTCATACACATCACCGAGATGACCTGGTCGCGGCGCATGAAACATCCCTCCAAAGTGGTCCGGCCGGGCGACCAGGTGGAAGCGGTAGTTCTCGAAGTGCATCCACGGGACCGGCGGATTTCGCTGGGCCTCAAACAACTCGAGGCCAATCCCTGGACGACCATCGACAGCCGCTATAGCATCGGCTCGGTGGTCGAAGGCCGCGTGCGCAACATGACCGACTTCGGAGCCTTTATCGAAATCGAGGAAGGCATCGACGGGCTGGTGCACGTTTCCGATCTTTCCTGGAGCAAGCGAATCAAGCATCCGTCGGAGGTGCTCAAGAAGGGCCAGCTGGTGCAGGCGGTGATTCTCAATATCGACGCCAAAGGCCACCGGCTGTCGCTCGGGATCAAGCAGCTCCAGCCGGACGCGTGGGAAACTTATTTCCAGAATCACCACGTCGGAGATATCGTGCACGGGCGCATCTCGCGACTGGCCGGATTCGGCGCGTTCGTAGAACTGGCGGAAGGCGTGGAGGGTCTTTGCCATTTCTCGGAGGTTCCGGGCTATTCCGGACGCCGTTCCGCGGAGACTCCGCTGGCTGTTGCGCAGGAGTATGATTTTAAAATTATCCGGATGAGCGCCGCGGAGAAAAAAATCGGCCTGAGCCTCAAGGCGGTTACTCACGACGAGGAAAAGAGCCGACTGCAGGACTACCAGCGGCAGGCGGCGGCAGTTACCACTACCATTGAAGAGGTGATGGGCTTTAAAGATCGCAGCTCGGAATAGCTTGCAAAAACCGGCGGTTCACGCGATACTGCGGTCTGTAACGCCTTGACACGACGAGGAGAACCTACATGACAAAGGCCGATCTGATTGAAGAGGTCTCGCGGGTAGTGGAGATGACGAGGAAGGAGTCCGAAGTCATCGTGGAGGCGATTTTCGACAGCATCGTGCGCTCGCTGCGGGGCGGCGACAAGATCGAAATCCGCGGCTTCGGCAGCTTTCGTACCCGCCAGCGGCAGCCGCGCATCGGCCGCAATCCCAAAACGGGCGCGCGTGTGGAAGTGCCCGCCAAGAAGATTCCTTATTTCAAGCCCAGCAAAGAACTCAAGGACGTGGTCAATAATTCCGCTTCCGCGCCCGCCCCAAGCGAACCGGCTGCCACGCTGTAACGTCCGGTATGGATCATCTTTGGAGCCCGTGGCGCTACCAGTATGTGACCACGGCCGGGCAGGCGCTCGACTGCATCTTCTGCACGCTGCCGGCGGAAAACCGCGACCCGGAGAACTATATCGTTTACCGCGGCCGTCTCAATTTCGTCATTCTGAATCGTTATCCCTACACCTCGGGCCACCTGATGGTGGTGCCTTATGAGCACGCGCCGCTGCTGGCGGAAGTGGCCGAAGAAACACTGATGGAAATGATCCTGCTGGTGCGCAGGGCCGAGACACACGTGCGCGCCAACTACAGTGCGGACGGCGTGAACATGGGCATCAACGTTGGCCGTGCGGCCGGGGCGGGCGTGACCGGACACATTCATATGCACGTGCTGCCACGCTGGATCGCGGACGCCAACTTCATGACTTCCGTCGGCGAGACGCGCGTGCTGCCGGAAGATCTCACGGTCACTTACGAAAAATTATGGAAGGCTTTTCAAAACGATTCCCCGCTGGCTCCCCAGAGATGATAGAATCCCCTGTCGTGCAGAAAAATACGCTTCGCGGCGAGATGATAGCCGAATTTCTGGGCACTCTGGTGCTGATCCTGTTCGGCAATGGTGTGGTCGCGATGGTGGTGCTGTTCAGCAAAGGCACGCCGGGCGAAGTCGTGCATGGCGGGTTTACCAACATCACCATCGCCTGGGGCCTGGGGGTGACCATGGGAGTTTACATTGCCGGGCGCATCTCCGGCGGGCACTTGAATCCCGCCGTGACCATCGCCCTGGCGATTTTTCGCGGCTTCCCCTGGCGTAAAGTGGGACCCTATATCCTGATGCAGGTGGCGGGCGCTTTCGTGGCGGCGGCGCTGGTCTTCTGGAACTACCTGCCCGCCTTTCGCGCCGCCGATCCTAATCTCGATCACACCGCCGGCGTCTTCACCACTTTCCCGACCTATCCGGAATCGCCCAGCGCCGGCCTGCTCGACCAGACCATCGGCACGGCGCTCCTGCTTTTCCTGATCATGGCGCTGATCGACGAGCGCAACCAGCCGCCCGGCGCGAATTTAACCCCCGTGCTGATCGGCGCCGTGGTGGTAGGGATCGGCATGTCGTTTGGCGGGCTGCACGGCTACGCCATCAATCCTGCGCGGGACTTCGGTCCGCGGCTGTTCACGGTGGTGGCCGGCTTCAAGAATAACGGCCTGACCGGCGGCAGTATGGTCTTCTGGGTGCCCATTGCCGGACCGATTCTGGGCGGCATCATCGGCGCGGCGGCCTACGATTACGGCGTGCGCCGCTTTCTGCCGCTGAGAGGGTAAGCGCCTTCACCTGCTATAATGTCAATTTGTGTACCCCGCTCTGGTGTTCCTATGTTCCTAAGCATCAAACAGATGGAAGTGCGAGAGATTCGTTTCGACGAAACTTTCGCTCCCGGGGAACTGGATTTTCAGGATGACGCGATTCAGCAGGGGGGGCCTTTGCACGTCAAGGGCAAGGCCGAGCTGTTACCGAATACCGAGGGCCAGGTGCGCGTGCAGGGCATGTTTGAAGTGCGCATGGAGACCGAATGCGACCGCTGCCTGGGCCGTGCGCAATTTCCGTTGAACAGCAGCTTCGATCTTTTCTACAAGCCCGTGTCTTTCATCGCGCGGGAGGAAGAGGTCGGGCTCGACGAAGGCGAAGTCGAGCTGGGTTTTTATCAAGGCGCCGGGATGGAGCTTGAAGACATCCTGCGCGAACAGATCCTGCTGCTGATGCCGATGCAGCGGGTCTGCAGCGAGGCTTGCAAGGGAATCTGTCCATCCTGCGGCGGCAATCGCAATGAGACGCCGTGCGATTGCAAGGACGAGCAGGCAGGCGCCCGGTGGGCCGCTCTCCGCGATCTGCGAAACCTGGAAACACTTTGAAAGTCCCCGCACATACGGGGTAATATTCTTGAGGTAGCGAAATGCCGAATCCGAAACGACGACACTCCAACCGGCGCACCCAAAACCGACGCGCGCACGACGCGCTGAAGACGCCTGGGATGTCCGAATGTCCCAATTGTCATGAACCCAAGCTCCCGCATCGTGTCTGCCCGCACTGCGGACAATACAAGGGCCGCGAAGTAATCGAAGTCGAGCAGGAGTAGCCGTCCTGCCCACCATGCTCACCATTGCTGTCGACGCAATGGGCGGTGATCACGCCCCGAAAGCTGAAGTGGAAGGGGCCGTTCAGGCCGCCAGGGATCTGGGTATCAGGGTCATCCTGGTGGGCCGCTCGGAGGTTCTGCGGCAGGAGCTCGAGCCATACCGCGATTACGAGGCTCTGCCGATCGAAATCGTTCACGCCGACGAACGGGTGACCATGGAGGATAGTGCGGCGCGCGCCGTGCGGGCCAAGCACGACAGCTCCCTGCGCGTGGCTTCCCGGCTGGTGCGCGATGGCATAGCGCAGGGATTTGTCTCGGCCGGTAACACAGGCGCCGTGATGGTCACCGCCAAAATCGTCCAGGGAGTGATCCACGGCGTGGAGCGTCCGGGACTGGCCGGCGTGTTCCCGACTCTCGCGGGCAACCCGGTGGTGGTGATCGATGTGGGGGCCAATGTAGATTGCTCCCCGCGCATGCTCGCGCAGTTCGCGGTGATGGGCGAGATTTATTCCCGCATCGTACTGCACCGGCCCCGGCCCAAAGTGGGGCTGCTCTCGATCGGCGAGGAAGAGCACAAGGGCAACGAGATCACCCGCGGCGCCATGCCGTTGCTCAAGAGCCTGCCGCTCGACTTCGTGGGCAACGTGGAAGGCAGTGACATTTACTCAGGCAAGTCGGACGTGGTCGTCTGCGATGGCTTCATCGGCAACGTAGCGCTGAAGGTCAGTGAAGGACTGGTGGATATGGTGAAACAGATGTTGCAGGAAGCTCTGAGCGCCACCATTACCAGGAAGATCGGCTACGCGCTTTCACGGTCGGCCTTCCGGGAGTTCAAGAAACGCGTGGACTATTCCGAATATGGCGGCGCGCCGCTGCTGGGAGTGCGCGGCATTTGCATTATCTGCCATGGCCGGTCCAACGGCAACGCCATCAAGAACGCCATCCGCGTGGCTGCCGAGTTCTCGAGCGGCAACGTCAACCAGCGGATCGAAGACGAGTTGCGCCAATGGGCTGCCGAACACGTAGCATTCTGAGTTGGTTGGTCTGGGTGGCGCTTGGGGTGGTGCTGCCGGCATTCGCCCAGACGCCCAATCAGGTGAAGTGGTCGCTTACGCTCGACCCCGCGTCCGCCGCGCCCGGGTCCAAAGTCCTGGGTCATCTCGAAGGCGCCATAGACCCGGGCTGGCACGTCTACTCGATGACCACCGCCGCGGCCAACCCCACCACCATCAAAGTGGCTCCGAATGCGGCCGTGGAAAAGGTGCGGATATTTCAGGCCCCGCCTAAGAGGGCTTTCGATCAAAATTTCAACCTTGAGACGGAGACTTATGAAGGCGCCGCTCGCTTCATCATTGAGCTGCAGCTTAAGCCGGACGCCCCCGCCGGGCCGTCGGAAGTTTCCGCCGAAGTTCGCTACCAGACCTGTAACGAGCGCCTGTGCATTCCCCCCGTCCGCCGCACCGCCAGCGCGAGCCTGACCGTCGATCCGGCAGCGCGGGCCGGCGCATCCGCGATCCCCGCGGGCTTTATCCAATTCACAGCTCCGCCAAAAGCGCGCGCTGCGGCAACGTCGCCGGCCGCAGCGACCAGCGATACACAAAGCCTGGGAGCATTCCTGCTGGTGGCCTTCGGCTTCGGCCTGGCCGCCATCTTCACGCCCTGCGTCTTCCCCATGATCCCCATCACCATGTCGTATTTTCTGAATCGCCAGGGGACGCGCCGCGAGGCGATCTTTCATGCTGTGCTTTTCTGCATGGGAATCGTGGTGTTGTTCTCCGGGCTGGGCCTGGTTACCACGGCCATCCTGGGACCGTTCGGCATCGTGCAGCTCGGATCGAATCCGTGGGTGAACGGCTTTATCGCACTGGTCTTTCTGGTATTCGGCATAAGCCTGCTGGGAGCGTTTGAGATCACCATTCCATCATCGATTCTGACCAGGCTCGATCGCGGCGCGCAGAGTGGCGGTGTCGCGGGAACGCTACTGATGGGGCTGACCTTCGCGCTCTCCTCGTTTGCGTGCGTAGGGCCGTTCATGGGTACGCTGCTGGCCGCATCGGTCGCGGACGGAGGAGCGCGCCCGCCACTGGGTATGCTGGCGTTCGCCACCGGCCTGGCGCTGCCGTTCTTTCTGCTGGCGCTGTTTCCGTCCTATCTGAAGCGCCTCCCCAAGAGCGGCGGGTGGCTGGCTCGCGTGAAAGTGGTGATGGGGTTTATCGTGCTGGCCGCCATGCTGAAATTTCTGGCGAGCCTGGATCAGGTGCTGCAGTGGGGTTTGCTGACGCGCGAGCGTTTCCTGGCCGCGTGGATCGTCCTGTTCGCTATGGCTGGTTTGTATCTGCTTGGCTTCCTGCGCATGGAGGGCATTGCGAAAGACGAGCCTGTGGGGCTCGGCAGGCTTCTGGTGGGCATGATTTTTCTGATCTTTGCGATCAGCCTGGTTCCGGGAATGTTCGGCGGCAAGCTGGGAGAATTGGACGCTTATATTCCGCTGGCGGGTAACTCGTCCGGCCCCTCCGCGTCCGGCGAGAACCCTCTGGTATGGATGAAGAACCAGTATCGTGCTGCGCTCGATCGTGCCCGCCGCGAGCACAAGCTGGTGTTCGTCAACTTCACTGGTTACGCCTGCACCAACTGCCACTGGATGAAGGCCAACATGTTCACGCGTCCGGAGATCGCCGGCGCCCTCCGGAATTTCGTGCTGGTCGAGCTCTATACCGACGGAACCGACGATGCCTCTCAGGCGAACCAGGAGCTGGAGAAAACGAAATTGGCCACCCCCGCCATCCCGTACTATGTGATCCTGGATCCCGATGAAAACGTGGTGGCGAGTTTTCCGGGTCTGACCAGAGATCCCGCCGAGTATCTGGCGTTTCTGCAAAAGACCGCGGCGGGGAAGCCGGCCGAAAGCGATCTGGCCAGCCTGCCGATTACCACGCTCACCGGCGCGAGTTTCGACGATGCCGCTCTGCAGGGCAAAGTGGTAGTAGTGAATTTCTGGGCAACCTGGTGCGTTCCGTGTATACGGGAAATCCCAGGCTTCAACCGCCTGAACGATGAGCTGGCCGCGAGTGGCGTAGTGGTGTTGGGAGTTGACATGGATGAAGATGGCGGCGCGCCGTTAGTGGAATCGTTCTTGAAAGATCACCCTATGAAGTACCGCGTCGCGTTGGGCTCCCCAAAGCTGACCGAGCGTTTCCACTTGAACCTGTTGCCCACCACGGTAGTCTTCGGCCGCAGCGGAAAAACGCTGCAGCGTTTCGAAGGCTTTACCAAGGCGGATCTGTTGGAGAATGCCGTGAAGACGGCGCTCTGAACCGCATCGTGGGCCGTCTCACGCCAGACGGAACAGGTGCCGTGTGCGCGCTGTCCAGTCGTTGCTCGAAAACAAGCGCGGTCCCACCTCGATCAGACGCGGCAGCAGGTCGAAGACCGAGCCGGGAGTCCAGTTACCGCCGCTGCGCGTGCGCAATCCCTTGCGGTTCAGCTCTTCGGCCACCAGCGACAACGGGCAATCCTGGACGATCAAATCCATCATCAGAACCAACGCCTGTTTCTCTGAGGCGTTCTCTTCCAGGTAAGTGCAATCGGGCGAGACGCGCAAGCCGTAAGGGACGTCCTGGCGTAAAGACCGCGGATCGCTGTCCTCGACTTCCCGCTCCCATTCGAGCGCCGTCAACCGCCAACCCTCCCTGCCCTTTTGCGCTACATAGTCCTGCGTCAGCGGGCCGGACAGAACCTCCCGTGTTCTTTGCAATTTGCCCATGCGACACCCCTCCGGCGCAAGGCCGTGCAACTCGGCTTCCGCGCTAAGCTCAGCATTTTTCGTCGCGGAGAGCTCTGGATCTGTGCGTTCGTGGGAATCATTATCCCGGTCGTGGGACAGATTCGCCGGTTCGGCGTCGCTTACCGGGCGCCGGCGATTTTGAAAACGTAAGCGTCGCGGCCGGGAAGCGCGGCCAGCGAATCCCCAACGCCGATGGTCAACCGTCTGCCGTCGAGCTTCGCCTCCAAAGGGACGCCGCCTTCGAGCAGCGTCACCCGCACTCCCGCCGGCGCCTCGATATCATTGACCACGACTTCCCGCCTGATGCGTTGCGGAACAATGGCGTAAACCGCATCGTCTTTGGCGGTGAAGAATGCCTCCACGCGCGCGAGGCCGGCCGATGGGGAATCTACCAGCCTGGTGATGTCGTACTCGGCCATGAATTCCTTATCCTCGAGCTTGGGCACCTGCCCACGGCTCCACTGGCGCGCATTCCGCCACGCGCGCGTGCCGTAGATGGCCTCGCCGTTCGCGCCGAGCCAGTCCCCCATATGCAACAGCCGCTCTTCCATAATCACCGGTATGCGTCCGTCGGCGGTCGGCCCGATATCCAGCAGCAAGTTGCCGCCACGGCTTACCAGATCGATGAGCATCAGCAGGAGCTGGCGCCCGGTGTGATAGTCGGCGACGGTCTCCATGCGATTGTAGCCATAGGAGTAGCCCATGCCGCGGCTTTCCTCCCAGGCGTGGCCGCTTTGCTGCATGCCGGACGTATATTCGGTGGTGTAGTAGCCGCCGTGCTTGTGGCGCGTGTCGCTGCCCCAGCGATCGTCGACCACCACCTCATCGCGCACCGGCGATTCATTGTAGAGCCACGCGAGCAGCTCCGCCGAGCGCCATTCCGCGGCGGTCATCTCCCATTCGCCATCCGAGAAAATGATGCTGGGTTTGGCATGCTCGACCACGTCTTTGAATTGTGGAAACAGGTGCTCCGCCACGTAGCGTTTGCGATCGGAGAGCCACAGCGGGTTGTACCATTCGTAAAGCGAATAGTAAAGTCCCATGTGCAGTCCCCTGCGGCGGCCGGCTTCGGTAAGATCCAGCAGCAGATCGCGTTTCGGGCCAATATCCACGGCGTTCCAGGGCCGGCCCCAGCTCCGGTTGGCCTGCTCGTTGCGCCAAAGGGTGAAACCCTCGTGATGCTTCGAAGTGGGCACGATATACCTGGCGCCCGACCGAAAGAAGACGTCCGCCCACCGATCCGGATCGAACAGCTCCGCTCGAAACAGCGGAGCGAAATCGAAATAGCGAAAATCTTTGCCGTAGACGCGCTGGTGGAACTGCCACGTGAGCGCGCCATGGCCCGTCGGCCCTTTGGCCTGCATGCCCTCGGTCAGCGAATTCCAATACCATTCCGCGTAGGCATTCTCATCCTTCACGTTGACCGCGGCAAACGAAGGTACCGAATAGACGCCCCAGTGGATGAAGATTCCGAACTTGGCGTCGCGATACCACTGTGGGATGGGACGCCGGTCAAGGGAGTCCCAGTCGGGCTGGTAGCGGGTTTGGGCGGCTGCCGCAAGCGCAAATGGGGCTGCCGCGCCCGCCCGGAACAGATCTCGTCGTGTCATGGTTGTCCGTTGGCAATCGTATCAGATGCCGGCCGATGCCAGCGGACCCCACGCCTGGTTACACGGGAAGGCTTAGAAGTGAATGCGCACACCAATTTGAATAATGCGCGTGTAGTTCGCCGATGCGCCCGCTCCGCCCAGCGTGGCCGGATTATACTGGCCGCTCAACACACCGAATCCATTCGGATTTTGTAAGCTGAAACCACCTGAGTCCCCGGAGCCATCGGACCACTCCATATGGTTCAGCACGTTGAACGCCTGCACGAAGATCTGCATGCCGACTCGCTCGGTAAACATGGTGTCCTTCGTAAGACCCAGGTCCAGGTTGTAGCGCGCCAGCCCGCGCAGAATACCCGCGCCACCATCGCGACCGTCGACGCCCAGTATAAACGGCCGGAACTCAGCATACACGGCCGCCGGATTCGAAAAGAGGTTAGCGCCGGCTCCGCCTTGAGAGGGGTCGCCGTTCACTCCGATGGTTCCATTGCTCACCACGCCGAGGTGCGTCGAGGTGTTGATCGAGCTGGCGGCGACGCCGACCGGTATGGCAGTAGCGCTAAGGTCGCCATCGAAGGCTTGTCCTTGCTCCTGGAACGAACCGGTGACTATCGAAACCGGCAGGCCGCTCCCATAGGTGAAGATGGGCGAAACTGTCCAGCCACTGATGATCCGGCTGAACACTGCATTGGTGTTACTTCCCCAACGCTTACCCTTGCCGAAAGGCAATTGATACGAACTCAGCAGATTGAAGGTGAACTTCCGGTCAAAAAACTGCGGACCGTAGTCGGAGTTCAGATTGAAGGGATTGCCTGCATTGTCCAGCGTGTAAGACTGGTTGGTACTCAAGATGCCCAGGGCGTGACCGTAAGTGAAGTTGGCGTTTACGGTCAGCCCCTGTGAATAGCGCTTCTGCAACGTGACCACCATGGCATTGTAGTTAGAGTAACCCTCCGAGGTATAGGCGTAGCAGAAGAGGCATTGCGTGCTGGAGGTAAGAGCCGGTCCAAAAGCCCAGTTACTATCCAGATCGCTCCACAGGTTGGTTACAGATTGCGTCAAGATATTACCCGACTCGTTGGCCGCCACGGCGGCGGTGCAGCTTGAATACTTGGCGCAATAGCTGCTGCCTGCCAGACCCGCCTCGAGGAACGGCTGCGCCGCGGGCGTCTTGCCGGCGGACAGCGCATAGTAGAGATTCTGATAGGCTTGAGCAAACGTCTGGCCGCCCAGTTTCATCATGTAGGGGACGTTGCCAAAGTCGATACCCTGATACAGGTTATTGGCATACACTCCCACGTAACCGACCTCCAGGATCATGTTCCCTTTCAATTGGCGCTGGATGCTGAAGTCTATCGAGTCAGTGCGGGCCGGCCGCCAGTTTTGGTCCAGCGATTCAACTAATTCCGCATACGGAGCATTGACACCCGGCGATACCGGGATTGCAAGCGTCGGCGTAATCGCGCCTACCGGCGGATTCATACCATCCACGCCAATGCGGAAAGCGGTAGCGGGAGTCACTTGACCCGTTCCAGTGCACACACTGCTCGTGTTGGGATCCTGACAACCTACCGGCTGCAGAAATCCGTCTCCCAGCACCGAGGTCGATACCAGGCCGGCGGCCAGGCTTCGCGAGAAAGAGCGTCCGTAGCCGGCTCGGATTACCGTTGCCTTGTCACCTAGAATCTTGGCCAGCCAGCCGTCTTTGACGGATGGGTTCCAAGCCAGGGCGACACGCGGCCCGAACCCACCATAGAAGGGCTTGTACGGATACTTATTACCCGGCGAAACGTCTCCGACCGGCGTAAAGGCCAGCGTCGGGTTATACACCTGGCCGGCGCCGGCCGCCTTCTCCACACTTTGGAGATAGCTGTTAATCGTGATGACCTGACCGGTAGTGGTCGTCAGGACGTCCTGGGCGCCATTCAGATCGATGGGCGGCATTTGAAGCGTCCAGTTCAGACCATAGCTCAGAGTGAGGTTCGGCTTAATCTTAAAGGAATCGTTGAAAAAAAGGCTGTAGGTCTGATCCGTCACATAGGAGTGAAGGGGCGTTCCGAGGGGGTTCGCCGTCAGATTGTTCCCGGTACGAGTGGCCACGACACTGGTCGAGTCCACGATGCCGGCCGCTTGAGAGTAAAGGCTGTTCCAGGAACCGATCTCGGAAGAGGGAAGGCAGTTAGTGGTCAACGAAGTGGTGCAGGGTATGGGCTGGTTAGTCGGGCTAAAATCAACGCCGGTGTTATCCACGTCGTCAACCAACTGTGTGAGTCCGCCGACCACATTGTCATAGCGGTCGAATTTCCAGTGGTCATGGATAAACTCACCACCGAACTGGAACAGATGCTTTCCCTTCAGCCAGCTCAGCGAATCGCGATAACTATAGTCATGGCCATCCCAGAGACGATTGCGCGCGTTCTGCGTGTCCACATTCACCGGAATCAGGGCCTGGCTGGTTTCGCCGCCGATTTCAACCGCTCCGTCGAGGCCCGGGAGCTGCGGCGTTGCGCCGGCCCGCAGATACTGCCATTGATTCCGTGTGTAGCTGAAGTGGGCCTCGTTAGTAAGGTTGGGAGTTAGCGTACTCGTCAATCCACTGACGAAGTAACGGGGAGACAACGGGAAGTTGGAAGCCGACGCCGCCTGGCCCAATGTATCGCCGTGGAGGAAGCCGCCGATGTCCACCTGGTTGGTGGTCGGGTTAGTTGCGCCGAAATACCGATAGCTGCTAAAGAAGCGCCACTTAGATCCGAAATCGTGGTCCATGCGGACCACTCCGAAGTTGGTGGCCAACGGATATGACAAATTCGAGATATAGCCACACGTATTCAGATGATCGCCGAAGTTCAGGTCGTTGCACTGTGGCATGTACTTGGACCACATTTCGCTCACCAGCGGACTGATGCCGAGCCCGCGTGGATCGCATTGCTGCCCCCCGGTCAGACCACACGCGGTGGAGGTCTTCAAATTATATTGAACGATGTTATTGTTGGCGTCCCGGAACTGCAGTATCCCTTCCCGCATCAGCTCGGAAGGAACGGTCTTCTCGATGGGTCCCGAGCGGGGATAGCGTTCCCCTTCGTAATTCATGTAGATGTAGGTCTTACCGCCCAGGAACTCCGGCAGCACCGGCCCGCCAAATGCGCCGCCAAACCGGTTGTAATGTGCCTTGGGCTTGCCGAGGTCATGGAAGTTGTTGTACCAGTCGTTGGCGGCCAGCACGTCCGATTGGAAGAAATCATAGAGTGAGCCATGAAATTGATTGGTGCCGTGCTTGGTGCTCATCAACATCTGACCGCCGCCCGAGAAGCCAAAATCGGCGGTCATGTTGTTGGTATTGACCCGCAGCTCCTCCACGCTTTCCATGGGAGTAGGTATCACCGCGGAACGGCTGCCGACATAAGTTCCGTTATCGCCGTCAAAATCGCTGGTAGCGTTTCCGCCGTCCAACAGGTAGGTGTTCTGATCGGACATGTTACCCGCAACCTGGCCGCTGGTGATATTATCCTGCATACCGCCCATGGTGGGCGCGACCGTGGGCTGCAGAAACAAGAATCCGGCAGCGTCGCGGTTGATGGAAGGTAATTCGAGCATGCCCTCGTTGGTGATGGTTTGACCCATCGTGGCATTCAAAGTCTGCAACTCCGCGCCCGCACTAGCCGCGACCTCCACCACCTCTGTAAGTTTGCCGAGTTCAAGGGTCACGTCGACGGTCATCGCCGTGGCCACCAGCACCTCCTGGTGCCTGACTTCAGCCTTGCTGAATCCAGGATCGGAAACGGTAATGTCGTAGACTCCGGGCGTGACACTATTGAAGAGGTAAAGCCCCGCGGAGTTACTCTGCGCGGTCTGCGCGATATTCGTGGAGGTATCCGTCAGGGTCACGGTCGCGCCTACCAGCACGGCGCCGGTATTATCCGTGATTCGCCCGGTAACGCTCGAGGCCCCCGTTCCGCCCTGCCCGAAGAGCAGCACAGTCGACATCAAAACACAGAACAGCCAACCCGTAAACTTACCCATGTATCCCCCGTTTCTCACCCACCAAGGCTGCCAAAGGCACACTTCGAAAACGCTGCTCAATAGCGCGTTTGTTTTATCCCACTACACTACACTCTCACTTAGAGCTAAGACAAACTACGACTGTGATTGAATGGTACGACGCGGCAGGACTTGGTAACCTAAGCGCACAAAGACCCTTACGCACGCTCAGGACCCCAACCGCAGCGCACGATTATCTCTCCGCAAACACCTGTTGTGAGCTACACCACTCTCCGTGAGTGCCGTAGCATTTGTATATTCAGGGGCAGTGTACTATCGATTCGAAAAGAATGCAACAGAAATGCCCAGGAAACGTGCAAGTTTTTTTTCCATTCGTAACATTCAATTGCGCCAGATCCTTGTACAGTACTTATGGGCCTACAATAGCGGCAATGCCGTGCTGCCCGCCGGACCTGCGTAATCTAACTCGAGCGCACGGATGTGCTGGATTTTGCCCGTGTAGGGGAAATAGAGATACCCGCTCACCGGGCCGTGTATTTCGCCTTCCGGCAGAGCTATCTCGACCACGAGTTGGGGAGCTGTAACCGGTGGCTCTTTATCCTGTTCACCGGGATGGTCGATAGTGGGAGCCTGGGGCGGATTGGGAACCCGCCGCTGCGCCTCCGGATCGCCGGGAAAACGCTCCACACTCTGGGGCCGTCCCAGGATGATAGGCCCGGCGGCGGCTTCTAATTGCGGATGCGTGTCCCAGTCGGGATACTTCAGCGAGGCAGCTACGAACTCGGGAGCCTGCGGCGCCAGCGCCTGTTTCTTGCTGTTCACGCGGAGACTGAATTGGCCGGCATTGACCACCAGGCGCTCGCCTTTTGCGGGATAGAGCGCCACTTCCACGACCAGATAGTCCTTGGCGATGAAGGTCTGGCGGCCACCCGAAAAGCTATGCGCCATGTACTCTGCGCCAAGCGAGAGTTGGGCCACGCCGCCACGCGCCGGATAATCCGCAGGACTCGCTTTTGGCGTGGTTCCGGATTGTGCCTGGAGCACTGCGGCAAGCACTGCCGATAACATCGCCACCCGGTAACCCATACATCGAGTATGGCTCAATTTCGGGCCGGCACAACGCTGAAGGCATAGCGCTCTGTCTATTGCTTGCCTCCCTTCTCGCGCAGCAGCCCGATGGTCTTCTCGTTGGAACCGGGAGATTCGGAACCGGGAAATTCCAGAGCGTACCCGAGGGCAGTGCATTCGACCACCTCGTCCAACCGCTCGTAATGTCCCGGAAGTTTCGCTCGAATCGATAGATCCGCTCCCTGCTCCAATAGAAGCTGTGCCATGGCAAGTCCCCGATCGTCAAACTGCGTTACCGCGTGAAAGATGGCGGTCTGGCCGCCTAGTCCAGCGTCATTGAGCGAAGCCCGCGCATTCACCAACGCGCCTCTGTCGATCAACAGCCGGGCAGATTCGATACTTCCGAACTCCGCAGCGACGTGCAGCAGGGTAGCTCCTTGAAGCAGCAGCCGCCGTGCGCCTGAACTGCCGCAGTCCAACTCGCCAAATCGCCGATGCACCAGACCAGGCTCCGCATCGAGCCGCGCAGCCAGACGCTCCTGACGGTCCTGAATCGTGTCGAGCACGCCGGGAAGGTCATAGCGCGTCGTGCCACCTGAGCTAATCAGCAAATCGATGCAAGCCCCAAGCTTCCCGGAACGAGCATAGGTTCCAATCAGGTAATCGAGGGCCGTCATGCGTCTGCCCGGCTTTGGACAGGCGGGATTGGCACCGTGTTCCAGCAGCCACTGGATGGCTACCGGATCAACGGACTCGCACGGCGCGAACAGGATCGGAAAATCGCCGTTCCATTCTGCATTTACATTCGCGCCATAGGTGATCAGAAGCTCCATCATGGGGATGCGCTCGCCGCGGAGCGCGGCACGCATCAGGGGCCCGTCGCCGCCTTGATGAACATCCGATCCGTTTTCGATCATCCACTTTGCCATGGCCAGCCGCGCGGGTGCGGGCGGTCCCCAGGGAATGCGGCATTCCGCTACCCAGGTGAGCGGACCATTTTTGGCATAGCCGAGCGGCGCCTGATGCAGCGCCGGATTGGCAGTCATCAGAGCTTTCACCAGCTCGAAATCGTTGTGATCGATCGCTTGCTTGAGCTGCGCGGTCTGATTCACTGAGTCGATGTGGGCTCGGAGCTTGGGCCAACTGGCGAAGCCGTAGAGCTTCGCGATCTTGAACTGAGCATCGGTAATGGAGTCAGCCCCACCGGCTTTCAGCAGATCCTTGGCTTGATCCTTCAGGTGACGAAGATTGGGACGTTCGGGAAGCGCACGCGGGGCGTCCGCGGAATTGTTCGGCATGTGCGAACTCCTTTCCAGAATGCGCCCGTAGTCCGCACATCGGGCCGAAAGAAGATTCGCAAAATTGAATTAACAACGGGGTGGGCTTCTACCCTTTCCGCGGACCGGATGCGTCCCTTACGCTTTCCGGATTGTAGCATGCCACCGCACCTGAACAATTGGTCCGATCACAAACAGGTAGAAGCAGGCGCCGGCCAGCACGATGGCTGTCGATACGGCGAACGCCCAGAAGAATTCGTGGGTGCGCTTCACGATCCACCCGGTCAAAGCCGGCGCGGCAACGCCCGCCAGGTTGCCCACGCCGTTCTGGAGTGCCGTCCACTTGCCCGCTGCCGGCGGTCCGGCCAGCGTCTGGATCAGCGCCCAGTGGTTGGAGCTCCACATCCCGAAGAAGATGCACGCCAGGAACAGCAGGGCCATGGAGAGGTCTTTATTCTGCACGGTCACCACGGGCAGAATCACCATGGATAGCGCCAGACCACCGACCGTAAACGTCTTGCGCACCCGCGTGGGGGTGCCTCCGGCAGCGACCCAGCGGTCCGAGAGCCACCCGCAGAACGCCGAGGAGAGTCCAATGGCCAGATACGCCAGCGCGCCCATGGTGGCCATGCGGTTCATCGAGAAATGACGCTCCATCACCATGTAGGAAGGCAGCCACGTCAGCAGGAAGTACCAGAAATAATTACCGCAGAACAGTCCGCCGCACGAGCCCCAGGCCGAGCGCTGCTTGAGAATCTCAAGCACGCTGGGCGGATCCGCCAGCCGCTCTAGGGCGATGCCTTTCCCGCGCGGCATCCATTTGATCCACGGGATGAGCCATGCCAGGCTGGCCGCGCCGAGCACGAAAAAGAACGGCCGCCATCCGAAGCGCGCCATGAGCATCCCGCCCATGAGCGTTCCGAGCGCCGGTCCGAATTTCGATCCGGCATCGATCAGCGAGTTGGCCAGGCCGCGATGGTGCTCCGGAAAATGCACCGCGAATATTTTGGAGTACGACGGATAGGCGACCGACTCACCCATGCCGAGCAGCAGGCGCAACGCGAACAGAGCGACGAAGCTTCCGGCCAGGCCGGTTGCCGCCGTGGCCGCCGACCACAGCAGGAAGGCCGCCGCGTAGAGCCAACTGACATCGAAGCGGTCGAGCAGCACGCCCACGATTCCCAATAACTGGAATAAGGCGTAGGTCCAAAAAAATGCGGACAACAAGTAACCCAGGCGGGCAGGGTCAAGATTCAATTTAGGGTCCGCGAACAGCAGCGGCCCGGCGATCGAAAGATTGCCGCGATCGACGTAATTGATGAATACGGAAAGAACCAGGAGGCCAAGCACACCCCATTGCTGGCGCGATAATCCGGTGCGGTCCTGCATGGTTAGTCCGTGGGCCTCGCCCTCGGCGGCGCCACTGTGGCAAAATCTTTCCTCACCCGCTCGACATACTCCGCCAGTAACTCCGCCACACGTTCCCTGCCCGCCGACTTGACGATCAGCCCGACGTGGTGCCGCTTCTGCATGCGCCACACAATCTCCGGGTCGGCATAGGCTGAAGTGTCCGGGTACTCCTGTTTCGCGAGCGACACCAGCAGCGCGGCGTAGTCGTTCGCAGGCTGCGGCGGGGTGTAGGGCAGCTTGCCGCCGGCGATCTCGATTTTGGCCCATTCGCCCCACAAATTCAGCCCGGTGGCGGCTTCGACCAGGTCCGCGATATGCGCGCCGCCTACCCGCGCGGCAGTCTCCAGAAAATACAGCTTGCCGTCGTCGCCTTTGATGAACTCGGTGTGCGAGATGCCGCGCAGCAAACCCATAGCCGCGCGCACGCGTTGGTTGGCAGCCAATAGCGCCTGCGCGTCCGGAGATCCGCGCTCGAGCAGCCGCGTGGTAAAAATGCCGCCGCGGTGCGAAACGTCGAGCGGCGGATAGCCATACTGGCTCGCCGAAGCGAACAGGATCTCATTGGCGTAAACGATGGAGTCTACATGGCAAACGTCGCCCGGGACGAAGCGCTCGACCAGATAGAACGATCGCTGATCGCCCAGCTCATGGTCGAACGACCGGAGCTCCTCCGCGGAGTGGGCGATCCGTATCCCAATCGCGCCCGCCATCAGGCGCGGCTTCAATACCCACGGCGGCGGCACGCGCGCGATAAACTCGCGCACTTTTTCGTCGTTGAGGAGGTGAACGAACTCGGGCACCTGCAGGCCTTCCTCCATGGCCCTCATGCGCATGGCCAGCTTGTCGCGAAAGTATCGCGTGGTGGTCTCGCCCATGCCCGGTATGCGGAGATGCTCGCGAATGGAGGCAGCCATCTCGAGATCGAAATCGTCGAGCGCCACCACGCGGTCGATAGCCTGCGCGCGCGCCAGGTGACTGACCGCCAGCAATGTATCGCTGCGATTCCAGTTCTTGTCCTGGTCGGGCATGTAGAAAATATCGTCGATACTCTCCCTGGGCCAGTGAGCAGTGTCTTTCAGACTCAGCGACGTGATCAGGAATACCTTGACGCCCTGACGCTTGGCCTCGCGCAGGAAGTCGTGGCCTTTTTCGTAGCTCGCCAGGCAGAGGAAGGTTAGGGGGTCCATGGCAGAATCTGGTTCTGCTGGGAAGCGACGATCAGCACCATGCAGCCTTTCTCTGTACGACTGGTGATATGGGTGGTGGAGGCCATAGCGCACTGGTAGTCTCCCGGTCCCAGGGTCAGGTCTCCAAAATGCAAATCGCCGGAGAGAACGTAGCAGTGCTCAACGTCCGCATGCCAATGGGGCGGGAATTGCGCGCCCCCTTCCATACGCAGCAGCATGGCCACATTGCCACCCCCGGGATCGGCATACAAACGCTTGGCCACGACACCGGGAACCAGGTCGCGCCACGGGCCTTCATCGGCGCGCACGATACGAACATCCGCGGCCGGCTCAGGCTGCCGGATGCGCGCAAGCAGTTTCTCGCGCAAACGTGCCGGCGCCGCCGTCCCGCCGGACGCCAGCGGCAACCAATGGATGGCTTCTCGAAAAGCCCGCGCCTCCTCCGCGCATAGTTCACAATGATTCAGGTGCTGCTGGAACTCCGTCTCCTCTTCGGGCGGCAGCGCGCCGGCGGCAAACAGACTGGCCAGCTCGCGTGCCTCATCATTGATGGCGCTATGCTGCATGGTCTCAGGCGCCGAGCTGCGCGCGTAATTTCATCATACCCAGCCGTATGCGCGTCTTGATGGTGCCCAGCGGTTGTCCCAGCCTGCCGGCCAGCTCCGTATGGCTGTAACCATGCCAGTAGGCCAGTTCGATGGCCTCGCGCTGTTCCGGCGCCAGAGCGTCGAGGGCCTTTTGCACTTCCCGATGGGCGCCCGCCTGGCCCGATGGCTGCGACGCACTTTCGCCGGGGCGCGCGGTCAATGGCTCTTCACGACGGCTGCGCTTGGCCACCGATCGCAGCCGGTCGATCGATCGCGTGCGCGCCATGGTCATCAACCAGGCCAGCACTGAACCGCGTTGCTCGTCGAAGGTCGATGCGGCTCGCCAGACCTGTGTGTAGATGTCCAGGGTCACCTCCTCGGCGTCCGCCGGGTTGCCCAGAATGCGCAAGGCCATCCCGTATACCAGGTGGTTAGTGGCATCGTAGAGCGACGCGAGCGCGCCCGGATCGGCTGCCATTACGCGGCGCACATAGCCGCTCCAGGCGCGTTCGAGTTCCACTCGCGGAAAATCCGCAGGCTCGAAGGCGGCCATGGCAAAACGTCAAGATTGGCCAGTATAACAGAATTGAAGACCGGTTCGATCATAGCCGGAGCATCACGCCAGCGCCAGCGCGACCGGACCGGCCTCGGCAATTTCCGGGCTGATATTGGAAAACTTCTCGAAGTTTTTGTTAAACTGCCGGCTCAGCTCCAGCGCCGCGCGATCGTAAGCGTGTGCGTCACCCCACATTCCGCGCGGGTCCAGAAACTCGGGGGGTACGTGCGGACAGCTTTTCGGCACCATCACTTTGAAAATCGGGTGCCGCTCCATGGGCACGTCCTGCAACTCTCCTTCGAGCGCGGCGGCGAGCATGGCCCGCGTGTAGGCGAGCGGCGTGCGCTCACCCACGCCATAGGGGCCGCCCACCCACCCTGTGTTCAGCAGCCAGCAGTTCACCTGGTGCCGGGGCAATTTTTCGCCGAGCAACGATGCATAGCGGGCGGCGGGGCGGGGGAGGAACGGGGCTCCGAAGCAGGCGCTGAAAGTGGCTGCCGGTTCCTTGCCCAGGCCGCGCTCGGTGCCGGCGACCTTGGCCGTGTAGCCGCTCAAGAAATGATACATGGTTTGCTCGGGGGTAAGGCGCGAGATAGGCGGCAGCACACCGAACGCATCCGTAGTAAGCAGAATGATATTCGCCGGGTGGCCGGCCACACTGGGAACTACGGCGTTATCGATGAAAGAAATCGGATAGGCCGCACGGGTATTCTCGGTCACCGCAGCCGAATCGAAATCCAGACTCCGGCTGTCTGAATCCATGGCCACGTTTTCGAGCACGGTCCCGAAGCGGATGGCGTTCCAGATCTGCGGCTCCCGCTCGGCTGAAAGGTGGATGCATTTGGCATAACAGCCGCCCTCCAAATTGAAGATCCCCTGATCGCTCCAGCCGTGCTCGTCGTCTCCGATCAGCCGGCGCGTGGGGTCGGCCGACAGGGTGGTCTTGCCAGTGCCGGACAGACCGAAAAAGAGGGCAACATCGCCCTTACGGCCTATGTTGCAGGAGCAGTGCATAGGCAAGATATTTTGCGCCGGCAGCAGATAATTCAGAATCGAGAAGACCGCTTTTTTCATTTCACCGGCGTAGCTGGTTCCGCAGATCAGCACCACCTTACGGGTAAAGTTGATGACGATGCAGGTCTCCGAGCGCGCGCCATCTTCGATGGACGCTTTGAGCCGCGGGACGAAAAATAAAGTGAATTCCGGAGCGTGCCTGGTGGTGTGCCGCGGATCGGGCCGCACGAACAACTGACGCGCAAACAGGGCGTGCCAGGCATACTGCGTCACCACCCGTATGGGTAGCGCGTAGCGTGGATCGGCGCCGCCGAAGCAATCCTCGACGAAGAAGTCGCGCCATGGGCAGTCGGCCAGCATCTTCGCCAACAGCCGGTCGAAGGCGGCCTCGGTCATGGGCTGATTGACGGGGCCCCACTCCACGGCGGATTCCGTCGCATGGTCGCGTACGATGAACTTGTCTCTGGGTGAACGGCCCGTAAACTGGCCCGTTCGCACCACCAACGCGCCGCCGGACGAGAGTAAGCCCTCCTCGCGGCGAACAGCGTGCTCGAGCAGTTGCGCGGCGCCCAGATTCCAGCGCGACCTGTCGATGCTGTCTATGGCGTCGCGCAAAGGTTCCGTGTGCATAAGACTCTTATCGTAATATGGTTGCATGATGCCGGGCCTGGCGCGCTGCGCCGCTGTCTTCTTGGGAGTGTGCCTCGGCGTGCCCAGCCAGGTCATCGAATTTGAATCCAAGGGGCTGAAGTACCAGACCCTGACCAAGCGCGGCGTCACCGTGATGTTCGCGCACCTGGGCGCCCATATGCACGAGTTCAGCATCCTGCAGGTGGCCGTTTCTAATGGTTCTCCCGGCCCGTATACGATCCGGCCGGAGGATTTCACTTTCGTGCGCGAGGATGGGGATGAGATTCACGCGTGGCCGGCCAAATCAGTGGTTTCGCTGTTGATGCAAAAAGGGGGCCGCGGCGATGTAATCAAGCTGGTATCGGCTTATGAAACGGCCCTTTACGGCATTCCGAACATGCGCACCAACAACGGATATGAGCAGCGTCGCGAAGCGGCTTTGGCCGAGCTCACTTCTACCAAGTTGAAAGCGGCCGCGGCGGCTTCGGCGATTGCGCTGGTGCAGACCAAGCTGGGGCCCGGCGAATCCACCGATGGAGCGGTCTTTTTTGGCGGCGAGGCCAAAGGGCTGGGATCCGGACACCTGATCGTACACACCAACACCGACATATTTGAGTTTCAGATGGAATAGCCGCCGGTGATAGCCGTGGGTGACCGGCGTCCCGCTCTGCTACAATCGCGGGAAGGGGGGTTAGAGGTTGACAAAAGCCACCTGGGATTTACCCCATACGCTGGGCGCTCTTCGCGAGAGTCCTTTTTCGGAGGATCGCATCGGCGGCCGATCCGTCAAGGACGAACTCCGTAATAATCTGATTTGTAAGTTACAGTGTAATGCGGCACTTTTTCCCGGCATCGTAGGATACGAGGAGAGTGTTGTTCCGCAAGTGGTCAATGCGATTCTTTCGCGCCACAATTTCATTCTGCTGGGCTTGCGCGGCCAGGCGAAAACGCGGCTGATCCGCATGCTCACCACGCTGCTGGACGATCTGCTGCCGTATGTGGAAGGCTGCGAGATCCATGACAATCCTTATCGGCCGATCTGCCGCCGGTGCCGCGACCTGATCCGGGAAGAAGGCGACGACACGCCCATCGGCTATCTCACCGCCGAGAATCGCTATGTCGAGAAACTGGCCACACCGGACGTCACCATCGCCGACATGATCGGGGACATCGATCCGATCAAGGCGGCGCGCCGCGGCCAGGATATTTCCGACGAGCTGACCGTTCACTATGGGCTGCTGCCTCGGGCCAATCGCGGCATCTTCGCCATCAACGAGCTGCCGGACCTGGCGGGTAAGATCCAGGTTGGTTTGTTCAATATCATGCAGGAAGGCGATGTGCAGATCAAAGGCTACCCGGTGCGCCTGCCTCTCGATCTGATGCTGGTCTTTACCGCCAACCCGGAAGACTACACCGCGCGCGGCAAAATCATCACCCCGCTGAAGGATCGCATCGGCAGCGAGGTTCGCACGCATTATCCGGCTACGCTCGATCAGGGCATGGCCATCACCGAGCAGGAAGCCTGGCTGAAACGCAAGGCGCCTATCGAGGTGCGCGTACCGACGTACATCAAGGAAGTTGTGGAGCAGTTGGCTTTTCTGGCGCGCGAGGATAAGCGCGTGGACAAGCGCTCGGGCGTCTCGCAGCGGCTACCCATCTCGGTGCTCGAAAACGTGGTATCGAACGCCGAGCGCCGCGCCTTGCGAACGCACGAGCCGGTGGCGGTGCCGCGCGTGTTGGATATTTATTCGGCGCTGCCATCCATCACCGGTAAGATGGAGCTCGAGTACGAAGGCGAGCTGAAGGGCGGCGACGCGGTGGCGCGCGAGTTGATCCGCGTGGCTGTGGGCAAGGTCTACGACAAGTACTTCGAAGGGGCCAATGTTGCGCAGATCGTACAGTGGTTCGACCTCGGTGGCTCGTTGAAGCTCGACGAGAGCGTGGACTCGGCCGCCATGGTCAAACTGTTGGGGACTATTCAGGGCCTGATGGAGAAGCTCAAAGGCCTGAAGTTGAGCGCCAACGAGCCGGATGCGGTGCGCGCTTCCGCGGCGGAATTCGTGCTCGAAGGGCTGTACGCTCACCGGCGTATCAGCCGCAATGAAGAGCGCGGCTTCGGCGCGGAAGAGCGTAAGCGCGAGGCGCCGCGGGAAGAGGGCCAGAGGCCGAATTTCAGGCGTCAATACAACTGAGGGAGTGGCGATGAAGATCAAATACTCCCGCTATACGGGCGAGGACTTGGGCATCAGCGCCGAGGACCTGTTGCAGGCCCTTTCCGATTTTCTGCTGCAGAGCGGCTTCAACACGCAATACATGCCGTTCAGCGAATGGAACGAGCACTCGCTCGAAGACCTGCAGAAGGCGATCCAGCAAGCGCTCGAGCAGGGCCAGCTCTTCGACAACGAAAACATGCGGGAGATGATGGAGCGCCTGCAAAACCTCACTTCCGAGCAGATGCAGAAGCTGCTCGACAATCTTGTGCAGAAGATGATCGACGAGGGGCAGATCACCGTCGGGCAGCCGGGAGAAGAGCGGCAGGGCGCGCCAGGCGCCGGTAACGGGCCGGACAGCAAGGTGCGTTTCGAAGTGACCGATAAGTCGCTCGATTTTCTGGGATTCAAGACGTTGAAGGACCTGTTGGGTTCGCTCGGTAAATCCAGCTTCGGCCGTCATGACACGCGCGATCTGGCGACCGGCATCGAGGCATCCGGCTCGTCGAAACAATATGAGTTCGGCGACACGCTCAACCTGGATATCAGCGAGACGCTGTTCTCGGCCATACGGCGCGAAGGCGCCAAGGTGCCGCTCGACATGGAGTATTCCGACCTGCATGTGCATCAATGCGAATACCAGAGTTCCTGCGCCACAGTGTTGATGCTCGATTGCAGCCACAGCATGATCCTGTACGGCGAGGACCGCTTCACTCCTGCCAAGAAGGTCGCCTTGGCGCTGGCGCACCTGATCCGCACGCAGTATCCGGGCGACAGCCTCCGCTGCGTCCTGTTTCACGATTCGGCCGAGGAACTGGCGATCAGCCAGCTTGCGCGCGTGCAGGTGGGCCCGTATTACACCAACACGCGCGACGGCCTGATCCTGGCGCAACGGCTGCTGGCGCAGGAAAAGAAGGACATGCGCCAGATTGTCATGATTACCGACGGCAAGCCCAGCTGCCTCACGCTCGAAGACGGACGCATGTACAAGAACGCATTCGGTCTCGACCCCCTGGTAATCAGCCGGACGCTCGAAGAAGTCAACCGTTGCAAAAAGCAGGGTATCATCATCAACACTTTCATGCTGGCCAGCGATTACGGCTTAGTCAACTTCGTGCAGAAAGTGACTGAGCTGTGCCGCGGTAAGGCATACTTCACGACACCTTATACGCTGGGGCAGTATCTGCTCATGGATTACATGAATCGAAAAACCCGGACGATTCATTAAGCAAGAATGAGAATCGGAGTTCTGGGATCGGGAATAGTTGGCCGCGGATTCAGGCGAAGATTCCCGCTGCGCACGTAGTGGAGGCTTTCAACAGCGTGGGGAATGCGATGATGATCAACCCGCATTTTTCACAGGGTATACCCACAATGTTTCTGTGCGGCGACAGCGATGAAGCCAAGGCTCAAGTCAGCATGCCTTCAAGATGTTGACGAACTGAGAGTCGAGCTACCTTGCGAGCGCCAGAACGCAAAGACTGCGGCGCTCAGCAATAGCAGGAGCGTCGCCAGGCCTGAGGGCGTGTACCAGGTTTTCCAATCCGTTCCCAGTGTGATCGTATTAATGGTGTCGATGAAGAATACCGCCGCCATGGTGGCCACCAGTCCAAGCCGCAATAATACAAAAAGCAGGACAGAGTAAATGCCGACATAAATGGCGAGCTCCAGCTTCCAGGTTGGCGAGACGAACACATTGCTATTGGCAAACGACAGCAGCAAGGCAGCCAATATAGCGGCGGGTATGTTCTTTTTTACGATGGCGCGGAGGCCACAAATGGAGAAGAACACCAGCAGTCCGAAAAACAGCGCGCCTTCCGCCTGGACGACGTGGGCTGCGAACCATTGCCGTGTTCCCAGAGCGGCAGACAGGCCTGAAAGAGTGCCGAGAGCGTCATCCTGCCAATCGCCGATCCATTCGGCCATCACCCAGACCGCCGACCCCACGGCGGCGCCGATCAGGATATGCGCGCTCACTTGCGCATCCAGCCAGCGGCCTGCCAACAACCGGTTCCAGGTGACGATCGAGTGCGGCCAGCGAGCCCGCACGAGCGGCTCGAGCGCCATATAGAGCAGCGCCAGGCAGGCGCCCCACATCACCCACGTGGCACAGTCGGAGAAGAAGAAAAAAATCATCGACTCATCCGGCACGGCGTGCACCGTTCCGATCCACCCTACCAGACCCAACAGGATTCGGGCAAGGCCGACGCGCAGCGCACCCTTCCAGTCGGTACGCCCCAGTTTCCAATTGCGCCGCGCCAGCAATACCGCGGCAAGCAGGCCGAGCACAGCTATTCCCAGCAACACAATTCCGCGCATTCTGGATGCCAGCGAATCCGCAGGCGGGGTCGCTATGGACGTTTTTCCCCAATCGAACTTGACTGACGCTTGTGTGACGCGTCCCTTCCAGGAGGCCACATTGAGGGTCAGGATCACTCCCGGGATCTTCGGGTGCGGTCCTTTCCAGGAGCGTAACTGGTCGGACGCGGTGACCGGTACGAAGCTGGGAGTGATTTCGGTGAACGCCGCCACGTCCAGTCCGGCGGCGCGAAAAACAACATCCGGCTGAACGGCGGGCGTGAGCGCCTGCGCATCATACGGGTTCGCCGAAAAATCGCGCAGCCGCCCGGCCCCGTCGAGCTCAACATGCACCATTCCGGGCTTGATGGGAGCTGGATTGGCGGGGGTGACCTCGCCGTACGGATCGGCTTCCAATGGAGAGAGGCTCTCGCGATAGGTCGCGGTGATGGGGGCCTCCGATGCGAGCCACTCGTCCCAGTGGTGCGGCTTGGGCAGGTGTTTGAGATGCTCAAGCAAGCCGGCGTTATCGGCCAGCGAGATGGTGGAATCGGCCGGCTTCCTGGCAAAGCCAAACGAGGATGCCGTTTGCCGTGCCAGGTGCTCGAGCACTTCCGGCCCGTAGTCGAGCGATGTGTGCATGACCGCGGCGTATCGGGCGCGCAGGCCGATGGCGGTTAACAGACACACCACAATCAGCGCCAGGCAAGGTATCGAATACTTGCGCGCCAGCCCTTCCTGCTTGCCCGCGGCGGCCACCAACTCCGGCGACGGCGTTTCCCCGGCAGCCAGGGCCGCCGCCAGAGGGTCGCCACCCGGCAACGCTGCTGCGATCGATAACGCGCTCGCCGGCCGCCTCACAGGATCCGGTTCCAGGCACCGGCGGATCGCTTTCTCCACCGCCGGATCGATATCCGCGGCGATGGAAGTCATGCTGGTCAGTTGTGCGGATTCCTCCTGGCGGAGCAGCTCCTTCGCGCTGTTGGCGGGGTAAGGGCGCTTGCCCGTGAACAGCTCATACAGCACCAATCCGAGCGCGTAAATATCGCTCCTGGCGGTGACTTCAGAGCCTTTGAGCTGCTCCGGCGCCATATAGGCCGGCGTACCGTTGCGCACCTCCGCACCCGAAAGCTGATCGGCAATGGCGGCCAGGCCGAAGTCCATGATGACCACGTCGCCGCGCTTATTCATCATGATGTTTTGCGGCTTGAGATCGCGGTGGATGATGCCGCGGGAATGAGCGGCCGCCAGGCCGGCGCAGATTTTGCGCGCTGTTTCGATGGCCTTGTCGGCGGGAAGGCGTCCGATTCGCAGCAGCAGCGAAGCCAGGTCCTCGCCGTCCACGTATTCCATGGAGATGAACGGCATTCCCTCGGCTTCGCCAATATCGTAAACCCGGCACACGTTAGGATGCGAGACCTGACGGGCTATCCGCACCTCCCCATGGAAACGTTCGAGCAGGCGCTGGTTCTGGGCCGCTTCTTCAGGCAGGAACTTCAGCGCCACAGACTGGCCGAGCGCGAGATCGGTGGCCCTGTAGACTTCTCCCATCCCGCCGCGTCCCAGCAGACCGATGATGCGATATCTTCCGCCGAGCAGCGTTCCCGAGACAAACCGGCCTTCCTCGGCGATGGACGACGATGAAATGCGGGAGATCGAGCGCTCCACAGCCACGGTATCGGCGATGGTGGGATCGGAGCGTCGGTCCATTACTACGATTCTACGCTGCGGGCTTCGCTGGTGTCTGAGGTTACCTGGCTGCCTTCCAGGCGGCGCTGCGGGCAATGATGTGGGGACGGGAAGCTGCGATACCAGCTCGGCATGTATCTGTTGCAAGTGCGAAGTAGTGCCAAGTCCCCTGCCCCACCAACTGAAGGATAATGAACCCATGACCGGAATCCAGTACGTGACCGACGAGAAGGGCCGCAGGGTGGCCGTTCAAATCGATCTGAAAAAATATCGGGAACTGTGGGAAGACGTCCAGGATGTGCTAGTCTCGCGGTCGCGGCGTCACGAGAAGCGCATTCCCCTGGACAAAGTAAAAGCGGGTCTGATCAAGCGCGGCAAGCTCTCGCGTGCCTAGCTATCGCGTCATCTTAGCCGTAAGCGCGGAAAGAGAACTGCACGGGCTGCCCGCCGAAATGATCGCCCGCATTGTGCCCCGTCTGGAACGCCTCAGCTCGGCTCCCCGGCCTCCGGGCTGCAAGAAACTCAAGGGCGGCGATAACGAATGGCGGATTCGCGTCGGTGATTACCGCATCGTGTACGAGATTGACGACACTACCAGGACCGTGGACGTGACGCGCATCGCACACCGCCGCGAAGTCTACGAGTGACGGCATTTCATGCCGCCATTTTGCACTAGACATTTGCAACTTGGCAGACCTCTGTTCACTGAGGCTGGGGGCAACGATGCGAAACTCACCCTTTTTGAGACGCGTCAACAGTGGGTAGGGGCGGTATTTCTCTCTCGCACATTTCCACGAAATCCGGCATAAGCTCGCCAAAGTGGTTGTAGGTGTGCTCAAACAGCATGAGTGTAACGCTTAGATTGGCGATGCAGACAGCTTTCGCCGGTTTGGTGTTACGGTCTTGTAGGCCGAAATCTACGAGGATGTTCTCTCTATCGATGGTCGAATAAAGGCCTGTTGTACCATGTGCGTTCGGGTGGGCATACTCGCTAAGCATGTTGTACTGATCTCGAAAACCTGGCACGCTGCGTTCAACACACTCCATGAACTTTCCGACACGAATGGGGTTTGGAAACTCATCCCACCCGTAGCTTCCGGCAAGTAATCTCATAACGCAGTCGTCGAGATCGCCGAGCTCTTCCTGCTTTAGGGCTGTACTTAACTTTTCATCGAGATACCACAGCGCTGCATTTGTTTCGACCGCCGCCCGCGTCAACACAATAGCGGCGACGAACTGTTGTGCTTCGAAGGTCTGGAGGGCCGCCCTTGCCAATTCAGTAACGCGCCAGATTAGTGCCTCGCGGTAGTTAAGGACTTTGAACGGAAGTTTGGTGCGAGAAATTCCAATCGGGTCTATTTGCTTGGGCAGGCTTTTTTCTAGGATTGTTAGCCGTCCCCGAATTTCAGCAAGCATTTCGTCGAGAGTTAGAGTTCGGTCGTCTTCATCTGCCATTGGTAATGCACCCTTTACTTCATTATGCGCAGCGCCCAGCGCTGCGAAGCGGGGAATGGGCGAGGCTTTGGTAGGTGGCTTTGGTAAGTTTGATCTGTCCGCGGGTCACGTCGAGCATGAAGTTTTCCGGTTTGTCGAGCGATGAGAAGAGTTTTCTATTCTACGGTCGTTTTCTTCCGCCTCCGGGTCGGCGAAGCGCTGCGGAAACCAGCGGTGCCACAAGCTTCTCGTAAAGACCGTACGTGTGCTCTACGCGATCGCGGTCGCCCGGTAAGGATGACGGACGATACAGTCTGTCCACGGCATCATCAAGGGCACGGTGGCCCTTGCGGAGCTGAACCGGCATCACATCAGCGTCGTAGATATCGGCGAGCGTAGCGGATGGGAACGGTCGCCGGGCATCAAGGATGTTCTCAGCGAGCGGAACCTTTATTGTCGGACATGCGGTTCACGCGGTTGCCAGTACCTTCACCAGCTCATACAAAAAAGTCTGCCCTTCGTAAAACGATGTTACTCCCAAGCGTTCGTCCCGACCATGCGCACGGATGTCGTTGCGATCCATGAAGAAGCCTTGCACGCCATAAGTCGGAATGCCGGCTGACCGCAGATACAAGCCGTCGGTAGCGGCCATCAGCATGATCGGCACCACCGGAACGCCGGGCCACAGCGTGTCGGTGACTCGAGCAATCGCTTTCATTAAGCCCGGATTGGACGGCGACGCCGGACCCCTGGCCACCTCGCCCGCCGTCTTCACGATCACCTGGTTATCGGCAAAGACCTTTTCGAGAGTGCTCTCGACGTATTCCGGGGAATCCTCCGGAAGCACACGGCAATTTACATTGGCCGCGGCCAGTTGCGGCAATGCGTTCATGGCATGGCCGCCCTCCAGCTGTGTCGCCACGCAAGTGGTACGCAACATAGAGTTCCACGCGGGAGATAAATTCGCAGCACGCTGCATGGCTTCGGTATTTCCTTCGGCAACCTGATTCAGATCCGCCCGCTCGGATCCGCTTTCGAGCTTGGCTAACTCGCCAAAGTAGGCTCGCGTGGCCTCGTTGACCTTCAGCGGAAATCCGAATTTGGACAGCCGCTCGAGCGCCCCGGCCAGATGATAGATGGCGTTATCCGCTACCGGCACAGAACTGTGGCCGCCCTTGTTGTGTACTTCCAGGCGAAAGTTGATCACGTACTTTTCGCTGAGTTGGATGTTATGGGCGACTTTACGGCCGTCGGACATTTCTCCCCAGCCGCCTTCATTGAGGCAAAACTCGGCGTCGATCAGCTCGCGCTTATTCCGTATCAGCCAGCGGATGCCATTATAAGGGCCGCCGCCCTCTTCGTCGGCGGTCAGCGCTACGATGATGTCGCGGTCGGGCCGCAGCCCCTCCCGTTTATAGCGGATCAGATTGGCAATCCAAATGGCGGCTTGCGCCTTATCGTCCCAGGTGCCCCGGCCATAAAAATAGCCTTCGCGCTCGACCAACTGATATGGATCGGTGCTCCAGTCTTCGCGCTTGGCTTCCACCACATCGCTATGCGCCAGTAACAGAATCGGTTTTTTAACGCCACTGCCGTGATAGCGCACCACCAGGTTCCATTTGGTTGGAATCGGGCCGCCCACATAGATGTCCGACGGCGGAAATCCCGCGGCCTTCAGGCGCGCTGCAATAGCTTCCGCAACGGGCGTGGTGGCCCCGGTCGTATACCCGGACTTGATTTCGATGATCTGCTTGTAGATGTCACGGGCCAACTGCTGGTCGGCCGGCGGGGGCAGGGTAGCGGCGCAGGCACAGGCGCAGGCGAGGGCGAGGAGCAGTGGGAAGCGAGGCATCTAATCTTTATACACCCTGAACACAGCATGTCGAGAAGATGCGAGGCTGGTATTTAGAAGTTCAGCGATTTGGCTCTATCCGAAGTATCTGCACCAGATTTTCTTCGTTGCTGTGCGCCTTGGCCCGCACGCGTCGAAACCTTTGCAACAGCCGCTCGGCCTCAGCCGCATTCCCCTGTTTTCGGTAAAGTAAGCCAAGCTGATAGAGGCTCGTGCTGTTCTCGGGATCGATCTTGAGCGCGGCCTGCCATTCCAATGCGGCGCTATCCGCCTTACCCGTCTGCAGATATAACTGGCCGAGCAGAGTATGGGAGCGCGCGTCATCGGGATTGATTTGGATGGCCTGGCGCAAAGCTGCGATGGCGGTGGCACGGGCCTGGGCGGGGTTCGCGCCGCTTTCCCGAGAGAGGGCCGTCGCGTAGAGATACTGAGCGCGTGAATCGCGCGGGTCGGCCGCGCAAGCCTTCTGAAATATAGCCGCCGCCTGGACAGCATCCCCGGACTCCAACTGCGTGACGCCCAGGGCAAGCAGCGGAAGGTTCCATGCAGGCTTGAGCCGGTTGGCTTGTACAAAACTATTTTCCGCATGAGTGCGATCGCCCTTGAGAGCCGAGAGAATTCCCTGCTCGAACAGCAGCGGCGGAGATTGGGGCACGTGCTCCAAGCCACGCGCCACTACCTGCAACGCGTAATCGTCGTTGCCATGCGCCGACGCAAACTCGGCAAATGCCACGTAGGCGTCTTCCGAATTTGGAGCAATCTCTATGGCCCGGGAAAAGGCGCGGTAGGCCTGCTCCGCATGACCGTACTGCGAGAACAGGCCGCCCACACGCGTTACCAGTGCGGGATCCTCTTCCACACGCGTCAGCTTCTCCATCACCTTCTCCGGAAAGCTCATGTCTTTCGTGGCGAGGTAGGATTCTAAAACAGCAGGAAGCACTTCCGGATTTTCCGATGCCAGCGTTCCGGCTTTCTCGAACTGCAGCCTGGCGCGCGGAAAGTCACGCAGCGCGTAAGCCGCCAGGCCAAGATACAGATGCGGCACCGGGTCGGCTGGAAGAACGTTGGTAACAGCCAGAAACTCACGCTCCGATTCTTCCTTACGACCCTCGAACCACAGCACGGTGCCAAGATTCTTGTGGGCGGCCCAAAAGCGTGGATTGAGATGAATAGCTTCGCGATAGAATTTCTCCGCCTCGCCGAAATTTTCCTGACGCGTGTATGCGATCCCGATTTGTTGACATAGATCCGCGTTGGATGGATCCAGGCGGTGCTGTTCGAGGAGAGTCGAAAGCGCGGCGTCCTGTGCGCGGCAGGGCGCCGGCAACAAGCTATAAAGCAAGGCGATAAGGGCCGAAGAGCGCGCCGGCAATCGAATCACTGTTCATCGCCCGACCGCGCTGTATGCACCGTAATCGATAGATCCTTCCAATGCCACTGACGGGACTGAGTTGGGAGGTTATGAGCGGCCGCATACTGGTTGCGGGCAGCTTCCACTTTGTCGGCCCAATCGTCCAACGGGTAGCGAAGTTGGCGGTAGATGAGATAAGTCATGTCCACGGTGCGAACGGGGAGATGATCCTTGACATCGTCGACTTTGTCGAGGAACTTGCGGCCGTTAGCTTCCGGCACGCGGGGAAGCCAACTCTTGTACCAGGTGCCGACCACATCGGCAAACGCCTGGTTCCTCAGCTCGCGTATGTTCTCGGCCATGTTGAGCGCCCGGTCGACGGCCGCGACCGCATGCTTGGCATCGGCCTTCGCCGCAGCAGCCTGGGCCGCTTGCAATGCAGTGTTAATACTCCCGAGATCGAGGATCATGGCGATGTTCTGCCGGTAGACTTGGGCGATTCCGATGTAGAGTTCCAGGTTGTAATGGTTGAACTCGACGCGCTCGAGGTTACTATGCAGTAGGTCCAGCAGTTCGTCGTTTTCGGCAAGGAATCGTCCCGCAAGCTGCAGACGTCTTTGACTCATCGAAGCCCAGTCGTAATTCAATGTCAGAAGGCCCGGCGAAGGTATGGGGGGCTCCGGCATGGTTTGGTCTTCCGCGGGTTGTGGAGGATTGTTGATGCGATCCCAGTCACCCCAGACAGGCGTGCGCGCGTCGGCGGGCACTGTCTCCCAGCTCTCCTTCCAGAATTGCCCCTGCGTGCTCATGAGTTGATAAACGCGGCCCATATTGGTGGCGCTGTGTCCATAAAAGAGGGGGTAAAACAGACTCATGAGCTGCTGCTCGCTGGCGGCCCTGGGATGCCAGCCGGCCGCCGATCCGGTGGCATAACCCAGCCACATCACCTCGGGATGAATTCCAGTGTCGGCCCAACCTGCAACGAAGGTACCCATCAGGTCGGCGTCTTTTCGCGCGGAAGTATTTTCGATCGTATCCAGCATCTGCCCCACGTACCCGGGGCCATGGAGAACGGTTCCATAGCCGCCACCCGCCGCGCCAGGGATGTGGTCCGCGGGTGGCAGCATGTAGTAGTTCGAAAAGAAAAACTCCTTCCAACCTACTGTAGAAGTGAAGATCATCTGTCGCATACCATGCGCTTTGAAAATGGGGTCGAATTCCGGCCCATAAACCTCACTGTTGACGAGATGACTGGGTAGCGCGGAAATATCCTCGGGTTTCATTGGATACTCACCCCAGAACAGCACCGTGCGCCCACGCTCGTGCAGGTAGTTCCCCGTCTTAGTCACAAACTCTGCCAACAGCTTGCCTACACTACCTTTTTCCTTGGCCGCGTCGACCTCATTGCACTGATCGTTCTTGGCCAGCCCGACATAGTACGGTTCGTCGGTCGAGAGTACGAAGTACTTCACTCCCTTATTGGCATCCAATAAGTCCTGGAACATGCCAGAGTACAGTTTGTACGTTTCCGGATTGGTGACGCAAGCTTCGTAGTTACTTTCGGGATACTCCCGCAAGGCAGCGTATTCCGGATGTTTCAGGATGAAAGCGATATGGGCGGGCCCATCCAGATAGGGAATGACCTGGACGTAGTACTTCAGGCCGTAATCGGTCAACTCCTGGAACTCGGCGGGCGAAAGCGCGTAAGGCTCGACAAGCGCCGCCGCATGCGTGTACTCAAAATGGCCTTCGAGTTTAATGGAAAATCCATTGATCTTGTAGAACGCCGCCTGTCGCACGGCCTGTTTCAAAACGCTCAGGGGTTCCAAGTGATGCGCATCGTCCCAATAGATGATGCGCATCTGCAGATCCGGCCAGTCGGTAATCTCACCTTCCGGCAACAACCAGCGGCCGTTGCGCCGCTTCAACAATTGCACCAGTGTCTGCACTGCGTAGAACAGCCCGGGCGTGGCATTCGCAATGAGATGGAGTTCTTGAGGCTTCAACGCCAGCCGATAGGCCTGTTCCTCAAGCCCTTCTTTGATCCGGTCGGTGGCGTCGCCGATGGCGACGGACTTGGGAGCGACCTGCAGCCGGATCACCCCGCCCTGGCCGCGGGCGGACGCCGTATCGGTGACATTCAAGTAGAACCGTTCACGCAACTGCTCCTTCAACGATTCCACCGCAACATCGCCGGATCTGACGCCTGATTCGAGCACGAGTTGCCAGCCATCTGTAAACGCGAAATCCTGCGATCCAAGTGTCACTTTCTGAGGGACCGGTAGCACAGTGTAGCCCCGCGCGGACAGAGGCGGCACAGTCTCCGCAAGTAGTGGAGAAATCTCCAGTACGAATATAGCCGCTAACGCTAGGACGAGTCTGGACATTGTTATCTCCTGGGAATTTGCCGGGCAGTATCGGCTTCCATACAGTATATGGCAACCGGACTCCATACAGGGTAGTTTCCTAACGCTATTAGTCGGAGAAGGTCCCAGTCATGGGAAACCCTGAACAGAAGCAGGTCTGCACTTCCCATGAAACAGGCGGCTCTGCCGCCGTGATGTGCCCCGTATTGCAGTCGAAGGCTACTTGGGATATTCTCAATCCTGCCATTGGCACTTTTGGGGGACTTGCCTCCACCGATTTCTACGGTGCACTGGTAGGCAGCTTCCTGGAAGGTACCCTGCCTGTCAGCCTTTCTCGAACGTTGCGCTTTTATGCCAGCAACAACTCCGTCGGCGGTATTGCCACCGACTTCACGACGCTGAACCCTAGCATTGGAGAAGTCTTCTTTATTGGCGACGGTCTAACTGGTACTGGCACTGGGACAGTCCAGGCGTTTATCGTCCCCCCCACCGCGACCCATCTTTATTTGGGGTACATCGATGGTTCAAATGGGATTCCGCAAAGTTATAACGACAACGCTGGAGAGCTTAGGTCATTATTCAGTTGTATAAGGTTAATTGACACGAAACCCTCATTGCGAATTGCAGTCAAACGCAACGTTAGCACAATACCCCGTAGAGCGGGGCCGCGGCCTGGTCGTGTAGACTTGTAGCTTGCCAGCCCAAGCCAATCCGCGCGCGACCGGGGATGCGCGCTTATACCTTGCCGCGGAACGCACGTTTCTCGCGTGGATTCGTACCGGTCTCTCGCTGATGGGATTCGGATTCGTGGTGGCCCGCTTTGGCCTGTTCCTGCGTGAGCTGGAATTCAGCCAGCACCCCCTTACGTTGCGCTCAGCGCACTTCACATTGTGGGTCGGGACTGCTCTGATCCTGATTGGAGTCTTGGTGAATGTGCTGTCGGCGATGCAGCACGTTGAGTTTATGCGCGCGGTGAGGAGCGGCATCGAGGTCGCGGACCGGCCTGTTACCATGGCGGTGGTGGTCGCGCTGATTCTCGCTGTCATTGGCCTGGGGATGACTATCTATCTGGTGTTTGTAAGATGACCGCTCATCTGTGCTTGATCGCGTTGTTGGTGACCGGGCAGATCTACGCCGCCAGCAGGCGCATCGTGCTGGTGAGCGGCGACGATGAATACCGCTCCGAGGAGGGTTTGCCGCAGTTGGCGAAGATTCTTTCCACGCGGCATGGCTTCGCGTGCACGGTATTGTATGCCATCGATCCGCGCGACGGCACCATCCGGCCGGATCTGCACACCAACATTCCGGGACTCGAAGCGCTCGATACCGCCGACCTGATGGTGCTGCTGATCCGCTTCCGCGACCTGCCGGACAGCCAGATGAAGCACATCGTGGATTATGTTGATTCCGGCCGGCCCATCATAGGGCTGCGAACGGCGACGCACGCCTTCGAGCTCAAGAGCAGCCCCACGTATGCCCGCTATAGTTGGAACAGTAAAGAGTGGGACGGCGGCTTCGGCCGGCAGGTTTTAGGGGAGACCTGGATCGACCATCACGGGCATCACGGCAAGCAGAGCACGCGCGGCATTCTGGTCAAGAGCGAGCTACAGCATCCGATTCTGCGCGGCATTCGAGACGGTGATATCTGGGGGCCGACGGATGTCTATGAAGTGCGCCTGCCGCTTCCGGGCGACAGCCGTCCCCTGGTGCTCGGCCAGGTTCTAGAAGGTATGCAGCCGAACGATCCGCCCGTTCAGGGGAAGCAGAATGACCCCATGCTTCCGGTGGCGTGGGTGAAAAGCTACACGGGTTCGGCGGGAAAGACGGCGCGGGTATTCACTACGACCATGGGAGCTTCCCAGGATCTGCTAAATGAGGGCGTGCGGCGAATGATCGTGAACGCATGCTACTGGGCGATGGGCCTGGAGGTTCCAGCACGGAGTCAAGTGGACCTGGTTGGCGACTATCACCCGCTGCCATTCGGCTTCGGCACATTCCAGAAGGGTCTGAAGCCCGCGGAGCCGCGATAGAGTGTGCGGCTCGCGCTTCTACTCTTCGGAACGTTCGCCTGGGCCGCGACCGGTAGTTCGGTGAACGACGTCGTTGCGCTGGTGCAGTCTGCGATCAAACAGAGGCGCGCGGATCTGCAAGTCGCCAGGGCTCTGCACAAGATGAACCTGGCCGAACGGCTGGACGAGCGCGTGGTCGAGGAATTGGAGAGCGCGGGCGCCGGGCCGATGACCGTGGCGGAGCTCGAACAAATCCGGGAAGTTTCGCAGCAACTCAAGAAACCTTCCGTACCGCCCCAGTTCCTTTCGCCGCCGGAGCCTTCGCCGGAGGAACAAGCCAGCCTGATTGCGGATGCCCGCAAGATCGGGCTGGACTACTCCAGCAGCCTGCCGGACTTCATCTGCACCGAGGTGATCCGCCGCTATATCGATCCGAACGGCAAGAAAATCTGGAAGTTGCGGGATACGCTGAACGTGGATCTCACCTATTTTAAGCAGCTCGAAAACTACAAGCTGGTGGCCATTAACAGCCGCGCGACCGATACGCCTTTCAAGTCGCTTGAGGGGCAGGTCACGGAAGGCGAATTTGGCAGCATGCTGCGCGAAGTATTCGATCCCGCGTCGAAATCCGATTTCGTGTGGGACCACTGGACCACGCTCCGCAAGCGCCCGACGCATGTCTATTTTTTCCGCATCATGATCTTCGATTCGCATTACATGTTGGAGTTCCTGACCAAAGTGGGAACCGAGAGGACCGTGGCGGGCGCGCACGGGTTCGTGTACGTGGACCGCGACACCCACGCGGTGATGCGGATCGAGCGTGAAGCCGAGAGCATGCCGCGGGATTTTCCCATCCAGCAGGCCAGTACGTCCGTGGACTATGGTTTCACCGGGGTGAGCGGGCGTCCCTACCTGTTGCCGTTGCGAGCCGCCTCGCAAATGCAGTACCTGCAACTTCGCAGTAAGAACGACGTGGAGTTCCGGGCCTACAGGAAGTTCGCCGGGGAGGCGACTATTTCATTTGGTGAGGGGCCGGCTCCGGACGAGAAGACCCCGCGGCCTGTCAGACATTAGGCGATCAGTTGATGAAGCCGATCTTCTTCAGCGTATCGGCCGGCTCGTTATCGTCGAACTGCGTGAGAGCCATCGTCTCGCGGCCATTCACGAGAGCGACTCCGGCGGGCGCGCTCACGTAGGGAAAAATCGCCTTCAGCGGTTGCAGGTCGGTAGAAATTACCGCCTTCAGGTGCGTGTCGTCGAGGAAACCCTGCGCGAACTGAGGTACGCTGATGGGCACGGCCACCACGCGCGTGTCTCCCCAGTTCAGTTTGGACATGCGCTTGGCCGCATCCAGGCAGTGCAGGCACTCCGGGTCAAAATAGAAGATCAGAATCTTGCCTTGCTGCAGTGAATAAGGCTGGCCGTTGACGGTGACCGTGTCGGGCGCCTTCGTCCCCGTTTGGCGCATGGCTGCCACACCGTACGAGACCAGGGCAAAAACGGTGACTGTACCCAGGATCAACAGCGCGCTGCGCAAACTTTCAGCACGCTTGGCCCACAAGCCCGCCATCACCGCCAGGGCCAGCATCAAGCCGTCACCGATGAAGAAGCCAGGGCCGACGGCGCGCTTGACCCACGGAAAGCAACTGCACTCCGCCCCGCGCAACGCATTGTAGTGGATCGCGATGAAAATCATGAACGCCACCAGCAGCGCGCCACCCAGCCACGCGCCCCACCGGCGAAAACGGGGCACCAGCAGCAGTACCGCGGCAAAGGTCTCGGCAATGCCAAAGCCTATGGCCGCCGCCAGGCTGAGAGATTGCGGCACGCGCGCCTGGGCCATGCGTACGGCGGCCCCGGGAGCATCGGTGATTTTCCAGAGACCGGAAACCAGGAATACCAGCGCTATGAGAATGGCGCAAACCCAATTGAGCGTTGTCTTCCAACTAGGCAACTCCAACCCGGCCAAGGCCTGGTGAGGCTGTGCCATACTGTCGTCCATGACACCTATTCTAACGAAATGATGGCTGCCCTGGTGTTTCTGCTGGCCGCCTCGCCGCGTGCGTTGCTGGTCGACAAGGCATTTGAAATTCCCGCCATGCAATGGCGCTATTGGGATCATGCGTTGAACGCCGAGCCGGCCGTGCTCATCTGCCAGTTTGACTCCTTGCGGCCGGATACGCGCGTGCGCGTGGCCCTGGTCAGCCGTGGGGAACTGGATGCGTGGCTCAGCGGCCGGGACCACGACGAGATAGGCTCCACCCCGGCGGCGCCGAGCGGTATCCTGCGCGTGGCGGCGCACGACCCGCAGACCTACGTCGTGATCGAGAATCGCGGTGCGCGCCCGGCCAGCGTACATCTGCGAGTGTTCCTCGATGAAGCGCAAGTGCGCTACCTGTCACCCGGGCGCCGTGCGGCGGTGGTAGCGATCAGTCTCGCGGTCTTCTTTGCCATCGTGAGCTTCTCGGCGAGGAAGCTATGGAACGCCGTCAGGTAGGCCGCCTGCCCATTGATCATCGACAGAAGCAGGGTTATCTTATCCTGGCGATTTCGATCGGCGCCAACACCACAGTTTTTCAGCCTGGTGAGCTCCATCCTGCTCCGGCCGCTTCCTGCTACAGCTTGCGCGAGGAGAATCGTATCTTCGATGAGGTGGGCGCTCATGACACCACCACACTCCGCCGGAGCGGCAGTGAACGGGCCGAGCAGTTGGATGCCTCGCGATACGGTAAGGCCGCAGCAGTAGCGCGTGCACGATGCTGAAGATGGCGGTCTTGCGCGATGGCCGGCACCGGCGGAAATCTCCCTGGCCGCAACAGGCGGCCCCGTGGATAATTGGTTGCGCTCTGCTATTCTGTTCGACTGAAGTGCAATGATCATTTCCAGCGTCCGCTCGTTCCTGCTGTCCTATCCCTTTCCCGAGCCGCTAAAGCTGCCTTTCTATGGCGGCGAGCGCACCGTCCTGAAGCGCGACGCCATGCTGATCCGCATTGCGTCCGACGACGGATTGGTGGGATATGCGCCGGGCCCCGGCAGCACGCGCGCCCATGCCACCATCGAGAGCACGGTAGGCCCGTTTCTCGAGGGACGCAAGCTAGCCGATCCGGACGCCTTGCGCATACAGTTCCTCGAAGGGCCAGGGCAGGACGCCGAGGCGGCCAAGGTTTATTGCGCCGTAGAAGTTGCGTTGTTCGATTTGTGCGCCAAGGCTAAGGGCGTGCCGTTATCGGAGGAGCTGGGCGGGCGCGTGCGTAGCCGTATACGTTTGTACGGTAGCGCTGGGATGTACATGTCGCCGGAGGGTTATGCGGCTGAAGCGGCGGCGATCGCGGAACTGGGTTTTCGCGCCTACAAGATGCGGCCGGGGCTGGGTCCCGATCGCGACCTTGAAACCGTGCGGCTGATGCGCGGCGCGGTGGGGCCGGATGTCGATCTGATGGTGGACGCGCATACGTGGTGGCGCATGGGCGACCGCAGCTACAGCTTCGATACTGTAGAGCGGCTGGCAGGCGAGATGGCCGCCTACGATGTCGCCTGGCTCGAAGAACCGCTGCCGCCCGACGACCACGAATCCTACGTGCGCCTGAAAGAACACGATCATCTGCCTCTGGCCAGCGGCGAGCATGAGCCGAGTGAACTGCGCTACCTGGACTTGATCCTGCGGCAAGCCGTGGACTATGTCCAAATGGATGTCTGCTGCCAGGGTGGCTTCGCCATGGGCCGGCGCCTGTTCGGGGAGATCGCGCGCACCGAGATGAAGTTCGCCTTCCATAGCTGGGGCACGGCGCTCGAGGTAATCGCCGCTGCTCATCTGGGTATATGCTGGCCCGAAAGTGTTGTGGAGTGGCTGGAATATCCCTGCTACGCATCGCCCGGGCGCGCGGGCATGTACCCGTTCCCACTGGCGTCTGAGATCCTGACCGAGCCGCTCGAAATCGATCACGGGGATCTGATCGTGCCGCGATCGCCGGGGCTGGGCGTAATCGTGGATGAGTCTGTGATCGAACGCTACCCGTGGATTCCCGGTCCCTGGTCGTACTTCCACATCGATTCACCCGCGCAGACGCTGGCCGTCACCTCCGATCATTCGGTGAAATGGGATAGCGGCGCCGCTCGATGAAGCGGAACGATTTTCGCTACTACAATCTGCTGGTGCATGTGTTCGTGGTGGTGCTGCTGATCTCCAACCTGGTGGGGCAGAAGATTACCGCGGTGGGTCCCTTTCGTATCAGTGGCGCGCAGTTGTTCTTCCCGATTACTTATATTTTCGGCGACGTGTTCACCGAAGTCTATGGATACGGCGCATCGCGGCGGGCCATCTGGATCGGCTTCTTCGCTTCGGCGTTGCTGGCGGTGATGGGTCTGGTGGCGGTGTGGCTGCCGCCCGCGCCGGGGTGGGACGGGCAGGCGGCCTTTGCGCGGGTCTTCAACTTTGTGCCGCGGCTGGTAGCCGCCAGCCTGACTGCTTTCTGGTGCGGCGAGTTCGCTAATTCTTTTGTGATGGCGAAGATGAAGCTGCTCACCAGAGGCAGGTATCTGTGGACGCGCACGGTGGGCTCGACGGTGGTGGGCCAGGCGGTGGACACTTCAGTGGTGATGGTGCTGGCATTCGGCGGCAGCCTGACCTCGGCGATGATCGTCAATTTGATCGTCTCCGGATATCTGGGGAAGGTGCTTTATGAGGTGGCGGCCACGCCATTGACTTATTGGATCGTCGGCTTTCTGAAGCGGCGGGAAGGGGTGGATGCGTTTGATGCGAATACGGATTTCAACCCGTTCCGTGCGGCCTGATCGTGCCCTCCTACAATAAAGGCATTTCCGAAATGCTGACTATTGCGGGCCGCGGCTTTGCTTCGCGGCTGATCGTGGGTACGGGGAAATATCGCAGCTTCCAGGAGCGGCGCGCGCCGGCCGACGACTCGGAGATGTTACGGTTGTTCGGGTCATCCGAGCGTGCTGCCGCTCATGGAAAAAAGCCGCAGAAATCGGACGCCGGTTGCGTTTCGATCCCTGCGGCTGTGAGCGCGCTCTTTTGGGCTCCGGATCCGGTCCCGCGGCGCGCGACGTAAACAGAGTTGTGCCTATGCGGCCCTTCGTTTTCCTATTGCCGGGGCTTACTGGTTCCAATTAATGTTTGCAATGCCTGCTCCTGTCGGCACGCCCCAGCACATCAACTGAATGCTCTCTCCGTTTGTTACATTGACGGACGAGATATAGGATTGAGATGCGCTGCCGAAAGTAACAGTGTTACCTGCAGTCCCTATTCCCGTGCCAGGGTAGGCCCACACCGCACAGGTAAAGGCCGGGCTCCCGGTTGGGAACTCCCAGTAGTCCTGCACAGTGACACTATGGTTTCCGGCGGTTTCGATGGGCAAACTGAATACGAGCGTAACCGCGTAGGGACAGTTGTTCACCACTGCCCCATAGTTTTCCGAAAGGCATTGGATTGGACTTTGTCCCGCCGCCAAAGGGCTACTAACGTGGAACGATGCAAATCCGGTTATCGAGCGTGCTTCAGCCGGAACGATGGCCGCCGCCAGTGAAACAGACAAGCAGAATCTTACAATCAGCGATTTTTTGTTGAGTTTCATTTGAGTCTCCTCATTTGGCATGTCAGTGCCAATAGTTAGTTGTGTTGGTTGCGATTGATCGCCGTTTCCAGGTAGGACCGGCTACCTCGGCGATCAACAAATCTAAACGTCGGGAGCGCCGCCGCACTTACCAGAAGGCATTTAGCGTCTCCCATTCGTAGTAACGAGAATCGGCTCCAAAAACTGTAAGCACCGGGAAGATCATGGATAGGTACGGCTGATCGGGCGAGGACAGACACCAACTCTATTCCGAAAAGATGCGGGTATCCTCTACAATGGCAGCGGGTTGGCTGCCGATCGTGAAACGGATTTCCTCCCTACCTCACTATTGTTCAGATTCTATGGGAAGACCGCCGTCCGCCGACGACATAACGGAAATACTCCGCGCCTGGAGCGATGGCGATGAATGCGCGCTCGAACAGTTGATCCCTTTGGTGTACGGCGAACTGCGCCGGGCGGCGCGGCGCCACATGGCACACCAGCCGCCAGATCACACCCTGCAGGGTACCGCCTTAATCAATGAGGTCTATTTGCGGCTGGTTAGTTTCCATGAGATCCGTTGGCGGGACCGTGCGCATTTCTTTTTCGTTTGCGCCCAGATGATGCGGAGAATCCTCATTGATTCCGCCCGCTCGCGCTGTTATCAGAAACGGGGAGGGGGAGCGCAACGTGTCACCCTGGAAGATGCGCTGGTGGTCTCACCGGACACGCCCGGCAACTTGTTGGCCGTGGATGACGCTCTGCATGCCTTAGCGCGAATCGACCCGAGAAAGGGCAGGGTGGTGGAGCTGCGCTTCTTTGGAGGTTATAACGTGAGGCAAACGGCGGAGGTGCTGAAAGTATCCGAGGAGACCGTTCATCGGGACTGGAGGCTGGCGAAACTGTGGCTGTTACATGAGCTAAGCGGGGAGAAGCATGATGGAACACGAGCAGTGGCGCCAGGTCGAGGTAGTGTGTCAGGCGGCGCTGGCGCGTGAAGCGGGGGAGCGGACGGCGTTCCTGGCGAAAGCCTGCGGCGGTAACGAGCGCCTGCGGGATCAAGTAGACGCGCTGCTCGCCCGCGAGGCGGAAGCCGAAGGGTTCATGGAAGCGCCTGCGTGGGGCGCCGCCCTGCGATGGATGGCGGACGATAAGAGCCAGCCGGCCGATGCCAGCGAAATGGATCACAGGCTGATCGGCAAGACCGTCTCCCGTTATCGCATCTTGGAAAAGCTGGGGAGTGGTGGAATGGGCGTGGTGTATAAAGCCCAGGATGTTAAGCTCCCACGCGTGGTTGCCCTGAAGTTCCTGCCGGAAGCGCTGGCGGAAGATCCTCACGCGCTGGAGCGCATCAAACGCGAAGCTTCCGCGGCATCAGCATTGCATCACCCGAACATTCGTGTGATTCACGACGTCGAGCAGTGGGAAAAGCGGCCCTTCATCGTGATGGAGTACCTGGAGGGCCAGACCCTTAAGGACTACCTCGCCGGCGAGGCGGTCGAAACAAAGGCGCTCCTGGACCTGGCAATACAGATAGCGGAGGCGCTGGAATCCGCGCACGCCAGCGGCATCATTCATCGCGACATCAAGCCGGCCAATGTTTTCGTAACCAATCGTAACCAAGCGAAGTTATTTGATTTCGGGCTGGCTAAGCTATCCCGGAGGCTCAGTGCCGCCGCGGAGCGACCGAGCGCCAGCGAGGAAGAGCAGCTTACCGATGCCGGCGTGGTTATCGGAACCGTAGCATACATGTCGCCGGAGCAGGCGCGGGGAGAGATTCTGGACCCCCGGACAGACTTGTTCAGTTTCGGGGCGGTGCTTTACGAAATGGCGACGGGCCGGATGGCTTTCTCCGGCGCCACGACTGCCATGATCCACGATGCGATCCTCAACCGGAAGCCGGCTCATGCGACCCAACTGCGTCCGGAGTTATCCCCGGAATTGGCAGGAATCATTGACAAGGCTCTGGAGAAAGACCGGAACATACGCTACCAAAGCGCAGCCGAGATCCGCGCCGACCTGCAAAGGTTTAAGCGGAACTGCGAGAGCGGACGCACAGCGACATCAGGTTCGGGGATGCGGGCAGCGTCCGTGTTCGCGATGCCTCGGATTGCGGCTTGTGCTCTGCTGCCGGTAGCGCTGATCATCGCTGTACTTTACTTTGGTTCGCATCACGGCACGCGCCTTACCGATCAAGACACAATCATTGTTGCCGATTTCACGAATAGCACCGGTGACGCCGTGTTTGATGATGCCCTGAAGACGGCACTCAGTATTTCCTTGCGGCAATCGCCTTTCCTGAGTATGCTTTCCGAGAACACCATCGCGGCAACCCTGCAACTCATGGCGAGGCCGGCTAACTCCCGGCTGACACCGGACGTGGCCCGCGAGGTTTGCCAGCGGGCGGGCAGCAAGGCATATATTGCCGGGTCCATTGCCCTTCTCGGCAGCCAATATGTGCTGGGGTTAAAGGCGGTGAACTGCGAAAGTGGAGACCTGCTCGCCCAGGAGCAGGTGACGGCAGCCGACCAGGAAAAGGTGCTAGGCGCGCTGGGCCAGGAGGCGTCCAGGCTGCGTGGCAAACTGGGCGAGTCGCTGGCCACGGTGCACAGACTTGAAATTCCCCTCCGAGACGCCACCACCTCCTCGCTCGAAGCTCTGAAAGCCTACAGCCTTGCCCACAAGGTTTATAGGGAGCAAGGACCCGCTGCCGCGTTGCCGCACTTTCAACGTGCCGTGCAGATCGATCCGGGTTTTGCGATGGGGTATCTGGCGCTGGGCGACATTTACACCACTCTGTCTGAGCCAGGGCAGGCCGGCGACTACTACACGAAGGCATTCTATCTACGGGATCATGCTAGTGAGCGGGAAAAACTGTCCATCAGCGCTGACTACTATTTGCGCGTAAGCGGAGAACTGGATAAAGCGGCGAAGACGCGTCAGGAGGAGATCGCGACCTACCCGCGAAACGTGCTCGGATACCTCAACCTGGGGGACGTGTACTCGGCGCAGGGGCGGCATGAAAAGGCGGCCGAGGTGCTGGGCCAGGCTCTGCGCCTTACTCCAGATGACTTGATCCCCTACGCGAACCTGAATGTCTCGCTGGTCGCGCTGCAGCGATTCGCGGAAGCGCGGCAAATAATCGGGCAAGCGCAGGCGCGAAAACTGGATGCCTTCCCCCTCCACATGACACTTTATGCTCTTGCTTTTCTGGGGGCGGATGCGCGGGCGATGGCGGAACAGCAGCGTTGGTTTGCGGGCGTGCCCGATTACCAGGGCATCGGGCTTGCGCTAGCGTCAGATACCGAGGCTTACCTGGGCCATCTGGGCAGGGCGCGGGAACTCACCAAGCGCGCTGTGCGCTTGGCCGCGGGCGCTGGCGAGAAGGAATCCGGAGCCATATTGCAGGAGAATGCGGCTCTGCGCGAAGCCGCCTTTGGTGCGCAGAGGGAAGCGATACGGGCAGCGGCGGATGCTCTCACGCAAGCTCCCGCGAGCCAGGGCGTTCGGGTCGAAGCGGCCCTTACGTTTGCCATGGCAGGTAAAGCCGCGCGTGCCAGATCCCTGGCGCAGGACCTTGCGAGACAGTATCCATTGGACACGCACGTGCAATTTCTTTGGCTGCCGGCGATCCATGCGCAGTTGGCGCTCGGCAGTAAGAATCCGTCAGTCGCTCTAATTGATTTGCAAGCTGCTTCACCCATCGAGTTAGGAGAAATTCCGTTCCTCAACAATCCTTCATGCCTCTATCCCGTGTATGTACGAGGGGAGGCCTACCTGGCATCCGGCCAGGCCGTTGCCGCGGCTTCCGAGTTTCAGAAAATCCTCGATCACAACGGGATCGTATGGAACTGTTGGACCGGAGCTTTAGCGCATCTCGGCCTGGCTCGCGCTAACGCCTTGGAGTCAATGGACACAAAGGGTACAGATGGCGGTGCCGCCCGCCTCAAGGCAATCACCGCTTATAAAGACTTCCTCACCCTCTGGAAAGACGCCGACCCCGATATCCCGATCCTAAAGCAAGCCAAGGCGGAGTATGCGAAGTTGCCGGAGACCGCAGCAGCATCTCTCACAAAGTAATTATCGTGACCGGCGCGACCAGCGCTTCGGTTGAAATGTGGTTCGCTGATCATTCCGTTCCGTGCGGCGTGGCCATACCGTCCTACAATAAAGGGATGTCCGAAATGCTGACTATTGCGGGCCGCGGCTTTGCTTCGCGGCTGATCGTGGGTACGGGGAAATATCGCAGCTTCCAGGAGATGGCCCGCTGCCACGAGGCTAGCGGGGCCGAGATGGTGACCGTGGCGGTGCGGCGGGTGAACCTCACAGACCGCTCCAAGGAATCGCTGCTCGATTACATCGACCGGTCGAAGATCTTTATTCTTCCGAACACCGCCGGATGCTATACCGCCGACGATGCCATTCGCACTGCCCGGCTGGCTCGCGAGGTAGGTCTCTCCAACTGGATCAAGCTCGAGGTAATCGGCGACGAGAAAACTCTATTTCCCGACAACGAAGGGCTGCTCGAAGCGACGCGCGTGCTGGTCAAAGAAGGTTTCGTGGTGCTGCCTTACACCAATGATGACGTGGTTAACGCACGCAAGCTGGTGGATGCGGGCGCCGCCGCGGTAATGCCGCTGGCCGCGCCCATCGGCTCCGGCATGGGAGTGCAGAACAGCGCGAACCTGCGCATCATGCGGGAGATGATTACGGCCGTGCCATTGATTGTGGATGCGGGCGTGGGTACAGCCTCGGACGCGGCGGTCGCCATGGAGTTGGGAGCGGACGGCGTGCTGATGAATACGGCCATCGCGGCAGCCGAGGATGCGGTCAGCATGGCCAAAGCGATGAAACTGGCAGTCACGGCGGGGCGGCTGGCTTACCTGGCTGGACGGATGCCCAAGAAGCTGTACGCCAGCGCGAGCAGTCCGCTGGTTGGCGTGGTCGGGACCTAGCTGATGCCCCTTTGGCTTACGCCGGAATCCGGTCGCGCAGACCGCCGATCGGGATGACCGGCACGGGACGATAGCGAAGCCACGCCAGGGCGACCTGCGCCATGCTGCGGCCGATATTCAGCGCCTTCGCCATAGGGATCAGTTCCCGTTCGACCGTCCGCTCGAGCAGGCTCTATTCGATCTGCAGCCCGGCGAAGGGAGACCATCCACGCAGGATGGCCCTGAATAAATTCGCCGAGAAATGATTCGCTCGTGCCGTTGGTGTAAATGTTGGCGGTGCCGATGAAGTTGCCGCCGGCCTCGCGGAAGGCGTCGTACACTTTTCGCGCCTCTTCCCTGCCCTCACCCCAGCCCCAGTCATCGCCGAAGGTCATGGTTCCGAGCGCCGCCTCCGAAACGCGAAGTCCGCTATTGCCTAAACTTAGTCACCGCAGCTTGCCCTCGACGAACGGCACCTCCAACACCTTTTGATGCAGGATCGGTCCGTGCCCGAAATATCCATCTTCACCGAACAATTCGCCATGGTCGGAAGTAATGGTGATGTAGGTATTCTTCGGAACGATATCGAAAAGCTCCTCAACCACCGTGTCGAGATACTTCACCGCGGCTACCTGGCGCGCGCGAAGCTCGTCCAGTTTTGTCTGGTTGAAGAAGCGCTGCCGGCGCGCAACGAGTTTGCCGCCGACAATCTGGTCGTCCAGGTGTTTGAAGACGCCATGTACGCCCTGGACATGCGGCCATTCGTTTTCGGGCTCACCGGGTAGCGCATAGGGATAATGCGTTTCCCCGACATTCAGCAGCCAGAACGAAGGCCGTTTCCCGAAGTGCATCTCGCGTACCATGGCGCGCATGTCGTTGTGCTTTTCCATCAGCCGGAAACTGTCGAACCCATGGTTGACCGGCGTCTTCGGGTTCAGCACCGGCAGCGACACCCTGGCGTGCGTGGCGTAGCCGAGGCTGTCTCTCAGAAACGGCGGCAGGTAAAGCTGCGGGACCAGCGATTTGAACTCGATATCGGAGCGGCCCAATCGTTCGTTGAAGCGCACGAAGTCTTTCTTGTAATACTCGGATGCGAACACATGCTTGGGGCTCAAGTGCGGCATCAGGCCCATGAGCAGATTGAAGTGTGAAGGCGCGGTCCAGGAAGCATACGACCAACGCCGCTCCACGCGGCCGAGTTTGCGCATCACACGCGGGTGGGCGCTTACAAACGAATCGTAGCGGCAGCTATCGAAGACTACCAGGACATAGTGATTACCGGGGGATGCCGCCATTCTTGTCACCTGACCGTGATCGCTCCCAAATCGTACCAACCGCTATCTATCCGGCCCGCAATGCCGAGCCGAATGGCGGGCGTACGCGTTACCGGATCAAGCAGCGCCACGCGCAGGCGATATTCTCCGATTTTCAACGGCGGCAGCTCCACGTCTTGCTCGACAACGGTGTCGCCCGGCAGCCACTGCCGGACCTCCGCGGGCACGTCCACCACGGCCTGCCCTGCCGCGGAATCGAGTGACAGGGCCAACAGGTAAGGCCGATAGGCGGGCGCCACGCCCGAGTTCACCCACCACATCTTCACCGGCAGCGCACTTGCGCTACGAACCGACTCCGGATATTCGATGCGCCGGAGTTCCAGACGGTATCCCATTTTCCGCTCGAACTCTTCGAACGCGCTCGCAAATTCGGGCGGAATCGCGCTCGATTTTATATTGAGCGAAGTCACATGCCAGCGCAGCGCTTCATTCAGGATATAGCGAACGTCCCAGCCCTGCTCCTTCCAATGACCGGGGACCCAACAGGTCTCCATCGACACCGGACTGCGCTTCCACACGTCCTGAATTCCGGTGCGTGCGATCTGCTCGGGATAGAAATCCAGCATGTGCGCCCACTTCGGACGCAGATCGCCAAGGCAGTCGAATCGCCAACCTGCCCCGCGGCCAGTGCCGTAGGCCAGCGCCTGCGGCTCGTCGAAGTTCATCAGCAGCCGGGTAGCGGGGAAGGCATCGAACCAGATGTCGATCAGCTTTTTCTGATACGGGAAGGCCGGCATATACTCGCTCCAGCCTTCGCCCCAGTAACCCACTGATGAGATATCGACAGTATCCAGATCCGGATTTCCATCGAAGCGCCGGCCCGCTTCCTTCACCAGCTCGCCCCAATATTTGAGATAGAGCGGATCGCTGAAATCCGGCTCCCAGACCGGCGCAGACTCGGCGTTGACGCGCCTGGCGCCCGATTTCCGATACCATTCCGGAAGCGGATGCTTCTCGTCGTAGGGCATCAGGCGTATGGCCAGCGTCTGGCCGTGTTTATGGGCCTCCGCGAGCGCGCCAGAAATGATATCCCATCGAACGTGGCCGTGCTCCGGTTCGAGCGTCTCCCAAAACCACCGGCAATAAGCGATCGTAGAGGCGGGGAAATTCACCGCGCCCGCCGCGGCGACGGGGCCGGTGGGACCTTCTTCCGACCAATTCACTCCTGTGTTCAAAGCGTCGCCATTGAAGCGCTGAAAGGTTTGAATCCCGGCCCCTGGATTCAACAGCACATCGTCGATCAGCTTGGGGTGGACTACGATGGTCTGCGCGAAAGCGCCTGCGGCACACACCAGAAATGCAATCTGATTTCGCATTTTGTCCTCGCAGGATTATCTGCCGGGTTGAAGCTCCGGCGTGGCGATATCGACGGGCCGCTCCGCGCCGTCCACGCGGCCGTGCCACACGCTGCCGCCGTATGTCGTAATGTAAATCATCCTGGAATCTTCAGGGTCGGGAATCACCCTGTGTCCCCACTTAAAGTTGAAGCCGGGAATGCGTGTCCAGTGCTCGCCGCGATCGGTCGAGCGCCACGCCGAAGATTCAAATCCGCATGCGTAGAGTACGTCCGGCTGGCGCGCATCGATGGTCACATCATAAACATGGCGGTCGCGATCGAGCACGCTGCGCCAGTGCCGGCCGCCATCGGTAGTGAGGTAAACGCCACCGCCTTCCCCGTGCGTTCCGGTTGCGCGCGCCCATGCGGCCAGATACATGCGCTGGGCATCGTGCGGATCAATCGCCAGCCCGTTCGGCCCGTTTACGCCAGCCGGCAGCGCCACCGGCGACCATGTTGCAGCACCGTCGGCGGACACATAAAGCGCGCCATCGCCCGCATTGCCGATGCCGCCGTTCTCACTGCGCCGGGCGACGATGACGTAGAGCGTTCCATCGGCGGCGCGCGCCAGCCGCCAGGCAAAAGGCTCCTTCTGCAGGATGCCATTGTTCTTCAATTCCCACGTACGGCCGTCGTCGCTGCTCTTATAAACTCCCCGGCCGAACGCCGCCACGTACAGCACGCGAGCGTTTCTCGGGCTCGCCGGATCCAATAGAACATGGGTGGCCGCGGTTTCCGGCATCCCGGAATTGGACGGCTTCCATGTGCGCCCACCATCTTCGCTGCGGCACACACCGCCTTTGTACGACAGCGCCGAGGTTCGCCGCCACATCTTCGGCCGTGGCAGATCGTGGGTGTAACTCATCACTCCCCACATGCGCCCGCGCATCTCCGGATCGAATGCGATCCAATAAGTGGTGTTGGTCCAGTCGCGAGGCACGCCCTCGACCGAGCGCCTCCACGATCGGCCGCTATCCTCGCTGCGGAACAGCCCTATGTCGGTATAGGTGATGAAGCGCCGCTGGAGATCGAACGGATCGAAATGCACGCCGTAGTTGGTGGTCACGTCGAGTCCTGTGGTGGTCCAATCGGCGCGCGGGACACGGCGGCTGTAGACCGCGTCCCAGTTTTCGCCGCCATCGGTCGAGCGCATGGCCCGGCCAAAATCAGTGCCATAGCAGAGCTGCGGATCCTGATCGGCTACGCCCAGCGCCAGCGGATTCTCGCCCCAATCCGGGCCCATTTGCTCTGTAATCCAAGCGTCGTGAATATTCGGGGCGGCCGTGGCCGCTTCTTTCCAGACCAAGGTCCAGGTGCGGCCCGTGTCGCGCGTGCGCGCCACGCCGAGCCAGGTCTTGCCATCCAGAGTCATGTGGCCATACGACAGAAAAGCCGTCTCGGGATGATGCAGGCTCGCGGCTACCGCGCGCACCATGGCGCCGCTGCCAGGGAGTTCGATGGCCACCCAGGATGCGCCGCCATCGCGCGATACGAATGCGCCGCGCTCCGATGTGGCATAGCATATTGGCGCGCGAGACTCCGGGAATCCGCAGGAGACATCCGTAAAAGTAATTCCGCCAGGCGCGGCGCGCTCGGACAAACGGCCGCCGCGCACTTCCGCGACGCCGTGCGGACCAGCGGTATAAACAGAGCCTGCGTGGCTCCAGATGCGATGCGGCGCTTCGGGTAGCGCGGCTTCCTTCACCCAGTTGCCGCCGCCATCGTGCGAAACAAAAAGGCCCGTAGCGTTATCCTTCCGCCCGGCGGCGATCAGCGTTCGCGAGTCACTGGGATCAATCGCCAGCGCTACCAGATCCCCCAGCGGGTCTGCTTCGGCCAGGATGCGCTCGTCGGCGTGATCCGAATTCATCTGAATTGCCTGAATGGCAGAGGGTTTGGGCCAAATCAGATTCCAGGATTCGCCGTTATCCGTGCTGCGCCACAACCCGTTGACACCCGCATACATGGTCTTGGGATCGGCCGGATCGAAGGCGAAAAACCGGACCGTGCCGCGCAGACTGAACATGCGCCACGACTGTCCGCCGTCGTGCGTGATGTAGGCGCCGGTCATATCGCAGGCGATCAGCACCGTCTTGGGATCGTGCGGACTGATGGTGGGATGGAACATGGCGCCGCCACCACCGGGTCCTATGACGCGGAAATCCCCGGGGCGCGCAGCGTAGGCCGACACAGCCAATGTCACACATACCCACAGGCGACCCACGAAGGCGTGGCACATGCATTACTTCTAGCACGCCGCACGCGCTCCACGTGTACGCCGCTGCTATCCTGGTAACGTCGTCTGGTTCACCTCATGAAATGGATCGCGCCATTGTTATGCTGTGCGTGGAGCGCTATGGCTGCCTCCGCGCCGGGTCTGCGGCATATAAATGTCTTGGTGGTGACAGTCGATACTCTTCGTCCGGATCACTTGCACTGCTATGGCGATTCAAAAATCGAGACGCCCAACATAGACGCGATCGCGGCGCAGGGCGCTCTGTTTAGACATGCAGTTACGCAAACACCCCTGACTCCGCCTTCGCACGCCAGTATCTTCACCGGCCTCAATCCTCCCTCGCATCACGTGAGAGACACCGGCGGATTCGTTCTGCAGTCTTCCTCTATAACCTTGGCCACCATTCTGCAGAGACAAGGATGGGATACGGCCGCATTTATCAGTTCGGCGGTTTTGAAAAAGCTTTTCGGATTAAACCAGGGCTTCGCAGTCTACGACGATCAGATGCCCCGGCCCGGCAAAGGCCACGAATTTGACGAAGACGCGGAGCGCCGCGCGGGCGAGACTATCGACCATGCGCTTGGGTGGCTCGACACACAGTCCGGCAAGCCGTATTTCCTCTGGGTCCATATCTACGATCCGCACGCCCCATACGATCCGCCGGCCCCCTATCGGCAGAAGTACAAGGATCGTCTCTACGATGGCGAGATCGCCTATGCCGACCATGAGCTTGGCAGGCTCTTTGCCGCCGTTCACAAGAAGTCGCCCGGCAATACACTTATCGCCGTGCTGTCGGATCATGGCGAGAGTCTCGGTGAGCATGGGGAGTACACTCACGGAGTGTTTCTCTATGACTCCACTCTGCGCATCGCGTTGGTACTATCGGGTCCCGGAGTTCCGGCCGGAGCTCGGATCGAACCGCAGGCCCGTACGATCGATTTCCTGCCAACCGTGTTGGATTTGTTGGGCGGCAAGGCTCCTGTCCCGATCGAAGGCGCCAGTCTCACACCGTATTTCTCCGCAAAAGAGGCGCCCACGGCGGTCTCTTACGCGGAGACTCTGTATCCCAAGATCAATATGGGCTGGGCTGAGTTACGCGCCATACGCACAAATCATTGGAAGTATATACGCGCGCCTAAGCCGGAGTTATACGATCTCTCGAAGGACCCTGCCGAAGCCCATAACGTGATCCTGAGCAACGCACCGGAAGTGGCGAAATTCGAGGCGAACCTGAAAGCGGTGATCGGCGGGGGCGGTACCGAAAAAGTTGAAACCGCTTCGGTGGATGAGCGCACCCTGAGGCAGTTGAAGTCACTCGGCTATGTCTCCGGGTTTACGTCGCGCTCATACGATTTGAAAGGCCAGGGAATCGACCCGAAGGATCGCGTCGGCGTCTTGAAGCTGCTCGAAACGGTGGAACATGCCGGCAGCGGCATGCCCGCGGCAAGCCGCATCGAGCTTCTGCGGCAGGCGCTCGCCCAGGATCCGGCCGATCCACATTTGTACTATGAACTCGGCGAGGCGTATGAACGGGCCGGCCGCCAGGGCGATGCCATGAAGCTCTACCATGCCGCCGCCGACATAGGCATACAGAGCGGGCGATTGCATTCCAGAATTGCGGATCTGCTGGTGCGCGCCGGCAGAAAAGAGGAGGCCATCCCCGAATACGAGAAGGCCGCGCAATTCAATCCATCCGACCTGCAAAGCCAGGCCAACCTGGCGACTGCCTATCTGGAGAAGGGCCGCCTGGACGATGCCGGGCGCGTCTACAAATGGACCATCGCGGTCGATCCCGAATATGGAACGGCGTACAACGGGCTGGGCGTGATCGCCATCCAGAAGCAGGACACTGCGGCAGCTCGCGGCTACTTTGAAAAGGCGGTGCAGTTCGACCCGGAACTGGCGGACGCGCAACTCAACCTCGGCCTGATTTACAAGATGGCTGGCGACCGCGCGCGCGCCCGCGCCTGCTTCCAGGCATTCCTGGCAAAGGCATCGCCCGCGCAATATAGCGAAGTGATCCCCAAGGTCCGCGAAGAGTTAGCGGACTTGCAATAGCTACGGATATGATTGGGGCATGTCCGATGTCACTAAAGCCCTGCCCGGCACCATAGCCTGGATCGACCTGACCATATCCGACGGAGAGCCCGTACGCAAGTTCTATGAGGAGGTCGCAGGCTGGAAAGCCAGCCCGGTCGATATGGGCGGCTATAGCGACTACACCATGTCCGCCGCGGCTGGTCCGGTCTCGGGCATCTGTCACAAACGGGGGGTCAACGCGGCGCTGCCTCCGGTATGGATGATCTATATCTCGGTCGCCGATCTGGAGCTCAGCGTGGCCAGTTGCCGGAAGCTGGGCGGCAAGGTGCTCATTGAGCCTCAAGACCCGGCCCACGGCTTCCGCTACGCCGTGATCCAGGACCCCGCCGGTGCCGTATGCGCGATCTATGAGCCGGCCTGATCTTTAAGCGGTTATCATCAAGGCATGAACCGACGTACATTTCTTCAGGTTGCCGCGACAGCCCCGGCCGTGCTGTCCGCCGAGGATCACAAGCTTCCCAAATACCGGATCGTCTCGCATTTTGCGCCCGCCGCAAAGCCCGGCATGCCAGGTCCTTATCCGGGACAGGTGGTTTCCGTACACGCCGAACAAGCGATCGATGTCGCGAGCGAGAAGCCGAACGCAGCGGTAGTCAGCGAAATGATGACGCGCGGCATGCGGGCGTTAACCGGCGATGCGGATGTTCGCGATTCGTGGGCGCGCTTCATCGTGCCAACCGATGTGGTCGGCATTAAGGTGAATTGCTCCGGCGCGCCGGGGATTATGTCCACACCGGAGGTGGTTGCCGAAATCGTAAAGAACGTTGTGGCCGTGGGCGTCAAGCCCGATCAGATCTGGATCTACGAGCGGTTTCAGGAGCAGGTGAAAACTGTCCATTACGATCGTTATGTGCCCCTGGGCGTACATATATGGACGGCCGAAACGTCGCGTGGCTCGACAGAATCTTACGATCCCGCGACTTATGTGGAGACTACATTCTTCGACGAAGACGATACGCGTTCCAACATGATCCGCCTGGTGTCTAACGCTTTTACCAAGATCATTAATGTACCGAACATGAAAGACCACGGGGCCGCCGGAGTGACCGGCTGTCTGAAAAACATCGCCTATGGGAGCTTCTCCAATGTGGCCCGCTCGCACTCCGGCAGTATCACCAACACTTACTCCTTCATCGGAACGCTGGCCTCGGTCGAGCCGCTGCACTCCCGCACGGTGCTGCAGGTCATGGACGGGCTACGGGGCGTGTGGCACGGCGGTCCCTTCTCGCCCAGCCGCAAGTATCGTTTCTATCCGAAGCAGATGATGTTCGGCACAGACCCTGTGGCCATTGACCGGCTGCTGCTCGACATCATCGAAAATCAGCGCAAATCCGAGCATGCCATTTCGGTGTGGGATCGCTCCCTTTCGCGCGTGAATCCGCAGGCGGGCGATTACGAAAACAACCCGAACGTGAACCATTTCGTCCGCGAACCGGGCCACATCGAATATGCCGCCAGTTTGGGGTTGGGCGTCTACGATCGCGACAAAATCAAAGTAACGAAACTTGAGGTCTGATGGCGGCCCTGTTCCTCGCGGTGCTGCTGCCTACGCTGTTCTGGGACCAGCCGGCGGATACTGCCGACGCGCTGCGCAAAGCTGGAATCGAGCGGCTGTATGTTCCGGCGAGTGAGGTCGCGGCCTGGAAAAAAGCGGGCTTCACGGCCTTGCCTTTTGATCGCGCCCACGCCACCAAGGCTCTCGCTCCAGCAGTCGAGTATCGCATGGACGTGGCGTCAGCCACGCGCATCCCCTGGGTAAATGCCAATGGCTGGCGCTTTGTGCGCGAGCCGGCGCGTTCCTATTTCTATGACGCTCCCAAGGGCAGCGCGGTGCTGGCGGCCGCGGAGGCTTATGCCTATGGCGTCGAAGCGGCCATACGCGCGGCTCCCGAAGACCTGGAGGCGTTCGCACGCATGTTGAAATTCCTCGGTGACATCGACCGGCCACGCCTTCCGGTCGAAGCTAACATTGGGGTGATCGACGACGGCTCCGCCGCTATGGGCGAAGTCCTGAACCTGATGGCGCGCCACAACCTCCTGTTTCGTGTGATTCCCGCGCCGGATCCCAGGTACGACCTGAACATACGTTTGGGTACGGGCGAATTCACCAGGGAAAGCATGGCAAATCCGTACGCATTCGCCATGCAGGTCCGGCACAAGCTCACCGACGAGAAGCGCCTGCTGCGGCTCTACGGCAGCAACGTGGTGTTGGCGCGCCTTACCGGCGATGACGGACAGGCCCGCATCCATCTGATCAATTACGCTACGCAGACCGTGAAGGGACTGCGCGTGCGCGTGCTGGGGTCTTATGCCCGAGGCAAGCTGGCTGCCTTCGATCATGAGAAATCGGAGCTCGAGGATTACGCTGTTCAAGAGGGCGGCACGGAGTTTAGCATCCCCGAGATGGGGACTTACGCAGTCATCGACCTGACTTCCCGGTAGTCTGCCAGAAGCACGCCCATCCGGCATTATAATGAACCCAACGATGCGGATTTCCAGACGCGAACTGCTCGTGAGCGCGACGGTGGCGCCGTTTCTGCGCGCCGAACAGCGGCCGAAAATCGCCGCGATCACCAATATCTTCTTCCCGTATTCGCACGCGCAGCACATCGTCGATCGGTTCCTCGAAGGCTACGGATGGGATGGGACGCACCACCGCCCTCCCATGGATCTGGTGTCGCTCTATGTGGACCAGGCCGGCGCCAACGATGTGAGCCGCGATCGCGCGCGGCGCTTCCCCTCCATGCGGATCTACCCCACGGTCGCGGAGACGTTGACGCTGGGCGGCGGCAGGCTGGCAGTGGACGGCGTGCTGCTGATCGGCGAGCACGGCCACTACCCCAAGAATGAAAAAGGCCAGACGCGCTACCCGCGCTACGAGTTCTTCGAGCAGATCGTCGAAATCTTCCGCGCGAGCGGCCGGGCCGTTCCGGTATTCAACGACAAGCATCTCTCGTGGAACTGGGATTGGGCTAAACAGATGTACGACCAATCGCGTGAGATGCATTTCGCCTTGATGGCCGGCTCCAGTCTGCCGGTAACGTGGCGCATCCCATCCGTCGAGATGCCGCTCGGCGCGGTAGTGCGCGAAGCACTCTGCGTGTGTTACGGCGGCGTAGACAGCTACGATTTCCATGGTCTTGAAACCATCCAGTGCATGGTGGAGCGGCGCAAGGGAGGCGAGACCGGCGTGCAATGGGTGGAGGCTTATCGCGGCGAGCGCTTCTGGCAGGCAAACCGCGACAGCGTGTGGCCGCACGAGCTGATGGAAGCCGCGTTATGCCGCAGCCATACGCTGACGCCATCGCGGCCCGGCTACCACAACGACTTCCCGTCGTTCGATGATATGCGCCGCCTGGTGAAAGATCCGGTGGCCTATCGGTACCAGCATCGTGACGGGACTCTCTGCACCATGCTGTTGATGGACGGCCTGGTATCGGATTTTAACTTCGCTGCGCGCATCGATGGCCGCGCGGAACCGTTTTCGACCGAGATGTACCTGCCCATGCCGCCGGCGCGCACCAGCCTTGCGAATTTTTTCAGCCCCCTGGTGCACAATGTCGAGGAGATGTTTCTCACGGGCAGGCCCAGTTATCCGGTGGAGCGCACGCTGCTGACCACGGGGCTGACCGCTGCCGGCGTCGAAAGCCTGTTCCGCAAGCAAACGCGCTTTGAAACACCGCACCTGGCCGTGACTTACGAGCCGCGCAAGGAGAGTACGTTTTGGAGGACCTGAGTTGACCGCGCGCCTGGCCGTCGTCACCGACGTTTACACTTACGAATCGCACGGCCTGCAGATCGCCGATCGTTTCCTGATCGGCTACCCGCGCGAGGGGCGCTGGCACCGGCCGGACATGCGCGTCGTCTCCCTCTACGCAGCTCAAAAACAGGCAGGCGACCTGAGCGCGCAGCGGGCGGCTGAATTCGGATTCCGCCTTTATCCAACCATTGCCGAAACGCTGCGCTGCGGAGGCGAAAAGCTGGCGGTCGATGCGGTGCTGATGGCCGGCGACTTCGCAAAATCCTGCGTGGAGGTCTTCGAGACCGGCGGGCGCGGCGTGCCGGTCTATCACGACATGCAGCTATCCAGCTTCGAAAACGCAAAGTGGATGGTCGAATCTGCGCGGCGGCTCAACTTTCCGCTGCTGGCCGGCTCGTCTCTGCCGCTGACGTGGCGCCTGCCGGATATGGAGCTGCCCTTCGGCTGTGAGATTGAAGATGCGCTCATGGTAGGGACCGGCGAGTCCGGCGCATCGGAGCACAAAGCGCTCGAAACCATGCAAGCCATGATCGAGCGGCGCAGGAACGGCGAGACCGGCGTCAAAGCTGCGCAGATGATCGAAGGCGCCGAAGTGTGGAAAGCCGGGGACGATGGCCGGTGGTCCAAACAACTGCTGACTGCAGCGCTCTCGCGCAGCGACACGCCGCAGGGTCTGACGCTCAACGACGGGCGCACGCAGGATCTCGTCGGAAGCGGGGAACTTCCCAGGATCGTACCCAGGCCGGCGGCCTGTTTCATCGAATATCGGGATGGCCTGCGGACCACCCTGCTGATGTTGAATGGCGCCGTTAAGGATTTCACCTTCGCCGCACGGCTGAAAGGCGGTAGTATCAGGTCCACGCAATTTCTTCTTACTCCGGAGCCCAACGCGACTTACTCGGCTTGTCTCGCTGCTAAGATCGAGGAGATGTTCACCACGGGCAAAGCGCCGTATCCGGCGGAACAGGCGCTGCTCGCCACCGGAATACTGGAAGCATGTCTGGAGTCGAAGTCAAAGGATTCGCGGCGGGTGGAGACTCCCCACCTCGACATACAATATCAACCGCCCGCCGATAGCCAGCACTGCCGGGGCCAGGCCTGAAACCTGCGGAACGCACTATAACCACGCACTACTAGCAAGAGGATCCATGCGAAACAAAAGATTGCCTCTCATTCTCGCCGCCGCGGCTGCGGTGATAGCCGTCTCTGCGCCAGCTTTGGCCGACACAGCGGGCCGCCATCCGCACTATCTGCACGCCCGCATCGATCTTCGGACCACGCAGTTTCTGCTCCGCGCGGAGGCGGAACCCAATGTCATGCGGCACCTGCACGAGGTAGATCGGGAAATCAACCTGGCGGTGACCGAAATCGACCATGCAGCGGTGATCGACCATAAGGACATCCAGGACCATCCGCCGATTGATCGGCGCCTGGATCGCCGGGGCAGATTCAACAAGGCCATGGAGTTACTGAAGGCCGCGCGCGCCGATATCGGCCGTGAGGAAGACAACCCTCGTGCTATCGGCTGGCGTGACGCCGCCTACCGTCATATCGACGCTGCCATGGAGCAACTCCGCCGCGCGGTGCGCGATCTGCACATAGACCACCTGGAAGGGTACTGATTACTCTTGCCAGTCGATCGCCAGACGCACCATGGTGCGTAGCGGCATGCCGGTCGGACCCTTGGCTAAAAACGGCTTGCTTTCGTCGAGCCACGCGGTACCCGCGATATCCAGGTGGATCCAGGGCGTCGGGTCGGCGAATTCCTTGAGGAACATGGCCGCGGTAACCGCGCCGCCCCAGCGGCCGCCCACGTTGGGAATGTCGGCAAAGGCGCTTTTCAGGTACTCCTTATAATCGTCTTCGAGGGGCAGATGCCACATCTTCTCGCCTTCGGCGCGCGCGGCCAGCATGATTCGCTCGCGTAACGCATCGTCGTTCGCAAACAGGCCTACATTGACGTGCCCGAGCGCCACCACTACGGCGCCGGTAAGGGTGGCGGCATCCACAAGATGCGTACACCCCAGAGTGCGCGCATAGGTCAACGCGTCCGCCAGAATGAGCCGGCCCTCGGCATCGGTATTGATCACCTCGATGGTTTTGCCGGAAAGCGAAGTGACAATATCGCCGGGCCGTTGCGCGCGGCTGCCGGGCATGTTTTCCACCGCCGGTATCAGGGCCGTAACGGGGATGGAGGGCTTGAGCTGTGCAATGGCGCGCATCGCTCCGATCATCGCCGCGCCCCCGGCCATGTCGTATTTCATCTTCTCCATGCCCTCCGCGGGCTTGATGGAGATGCCCCCCGTATCGAAGGTGACGCCTTTACCAATCAGACCCAGGTGCACCGAACCGGCCGGCCCGCCGGCAGGCCGATAACTCAGAATGATCAGGGCGGGCGGTTCGGCGCTGCCCTGAGCTACTCCCAGCAGGCTTCCCATGCCGAGCTGGGTCATACGATTGCTATCCAGCACCTCGTATTCGAGACCGAAATTCTCCGCCACTTTACTGGCGCGCTCGGCGAGCAGCATCGGCGTCAGCCTGTTGGCCGGCTCGTTGGCCAGTTCCCGCGCGAAATTCTGCGCTTCCGCCATAATGCGGCCGCGCTCGACGGCCTGCTCCAGGTGCGGGCTGCTCTCGGCCGCAACCACGGTGAATTGTTCGAGCTTTTTGGAACTCTTCTTTTCGGTCTTATAGTGATCCGGTTCGAACGCGCCCAGGATGGCGCCTTCCACCGCGGCAGCGGCATAGTCGGCGCCAGCGTAGGCGGGATCGAGGAACAGCGCCGCGTGTGTGATGGACTTCGATTGCAAATGGCGCGTGGCGGCGCCAGCCACCCGGCGCATCTCCGCCGAGCCGAACTTGTCACGCTTTCCACCACCGGCCGCCAGCAGCCGTTTCGCGCGCAGGCCCGCGACGTGGTGCAGCAGCGTCATCTCGTACGGTTTCCCCGCGATCTCGCCCGAATCGTACAACTCACCCAAACCCAGGCGGCTCTCCCGGTCGTTTTCGAAGACCACCAGGATTACGGCGTCGGCTTCCACGTTCTCTATCGGTTGGCTTTGCAGTCTGACTTGCATGTTGGCTATGCTCTCCGTTATTGTCTGGCTTTACTGGCGCGAACCGCCGCGCGCGCTTCGGATTCAGCGGTGCGCGAGCGCTCCGCCTCGCGCTTATCGTACAGTTTCTTTCCCCGGGCCAGGGCGATTTCACATTTAATGCGGCCCTGCTTCAGATAAACCTTGGTCGGAATCAGCGACAGGCCTTTTTCGCGTGTCTTGCCTTGCAGTTTATCGATTTCCTGGCGATGCAGCAGCAGCTTGCGATTGCGCACCGCGGGATGGTTCTCGCGATTGCCGTGGGAATACTCGCTGATATGCGCATTCACCAGCCAAGCCTCGTTCCTCTCGATACTGGCGTAGGCCTCCTTGAGTTGAATCTTGCCTGAGCGGGCGGCCTTCACTTCCGTGCCGGTCAAGACCATACCGGCCTCGAAGCGCTCCATTAGAAAATAGTTGTGGCTCGCCTGTCGATTATCGCTGAGGATTTTGAACTCGGCTTCTTTTCCGGCCAATTTAGCTCTCAACGCTGGCAAGCCCCCCAGCGTCATTGAAATGAATAGAGTGGGACGAATTGATTGAACTTCATCTTACCATATGCCCGTGCGCGCGCCTCGAATTCCTTATAACCGCCCTGTTTTAAGCGGTTTAGCTATCTTCCTCGCACTTGTCGCGCTGGCCGGGAGCCTGGCCGGTCCGGTGGCGGCGCGAACCCGCAAAGGCGATAAATATTTCGCTCAAGGCAAAGAGCAGGAAGTGCGCAAAGAATGGGACAAAGCGCTCGAGTTCTTTCAGAAAGCGCTGGCTGAAGATCCCGCCGATGTGCGCTACCAGTTGAACGTCAACCGCATGATCTTCCAGGCTTCCCAGGCCCACGTGGAGAAGGGGCGGAAACTGCGCAAGCAAGGAATGCTGAATGAGGCTCTGGTCGAGTTCGAGCATGCCTACCTGATCGACCCGTCGTCCGATGTCGCCGAGCAGGAGGTGCAGACTACCCGGCAGATGATCGAGCGGGAAAAGAAAAAAGGCGACGTGAAGTCCGAAGATCGCGGACTTACCCCTTCAGAGCTTTCCCGGAAACAGACGGCGGAAAAGCTTTCCTCCATGCTTCCGATGCCTGAGCTGAGGCCCTTAAACCCGCAGCCGATCAATCTCAAAATGGTGAACCAGCCGGGCAAAGTCCTGTTTGAGACGGTGGGTAAGCTGGCGGGCATCAATGTTCTGTTCGACCCCGAATACACCACGCCGAAGCCGCAATCGATCGAGCTGAATGGCGCCACTCTCGATGAGGCGTTGGATTACCTCGGCATCATCACCAAATCTTTCTGGAAGCCGCTGTCGTCGAACACCATTTTCGTAACTCAGGACAACACCACCAAGCGCCGCGATTACGAAGAGCAGGTCATGAAGGTTTTCTATCTGACCAACGTGACCACTCCGCAAGAATTACAGGAGATTGTAACGGCGGTGCGCTCGGTGGCCGATATTCAACGGTTGTTTGTCTACAACGCGCAGAGAGCCATCATCGCGCGCGGCGAGGCGGACCGCATCGCGCTGGCGGAGAAGATTATTCGCGATCTGGACAGGCCCAAGTCCGAAGTGGTCGTCGATATCCTGGTGATGCAGGCAAGCACTACCATCACCAAGAATCTATCCGCCGCCATTACACCCAATGGTCTGAATCTTCCCATCACTTTTTCACCGCGTTCGAGCATCACCACTCCCGCCTCCACCACCTCGACGACCGCCACCACCTCGACCCCTACCACCACCAGCACCGGCACGACCACGCCCGCGGCCACTACCACCGGGACCTCGACGAGCAGTTCCATTCCGCTCGCCTACATAGGGAAAATCAACACGGAAGATTTCTCCACGGTATTGCCGAGCGGCATGCTGCAGGCGGTGCTCAGCGACAGCGGCACCAAGGTATTGCAATCGCCTGAAATCCGTTCCGTCGACAATCAGAAGGCCAGCATCAAGATCGGCGAGAAGGAGCCCATCGCATCGGGCAGCTTCCAGCCGGGCGTGGCGGGTGTCGGCATCAACCCCCTGGTCAATACGCAGTTCACCTTCATCGACGTCGGCGTGAACGTCGATCTTACGCCCCAGGTACACGACAATAACGAGGTGTCGATGCACGTGGAAATCGAGATATCCAGCGTGATTTCGACGGTGAACCTGGGAGGCATCGATCAGCCGGTCATCTCACAGGAAAAGGTGATTCACGACATCCGCATGAAGGATGGCGAGGTGAGCTTATTGGCCGGGCTGCGTCAGGATCAGGACAGCACCACGGTAACAGGCATTCCTGGACTGTCGAGCATCCCGGTGATCAAGTGGCTGTTCAGCAGTAAGACCATCAATAAGTCTTCGAGCGATCTGCTGATTGCGATCATTCCGCATATCGTGCGGCGGCCGGACTATACTCCGGAGAACCTGGCCGGCGTCGCGGTAGGCAATGCCACGGTGGTCAAGCTGAGCTATGCGCCGCGTGAGCAACCCGCCGGCACCGAACCAGGTCCGAAGGTGTCTACGCCGCCGACGCCGCCCGGAACGCCGTCCGCGCCACTGGTGACGACACCGTCCGCATCGGCGCCGCCGGCCACTGCTCCTCCCGCTACCGCGCCTCCCGCCACGGCGCCGCCGGGTGCTCCACCGGCGACCGCCCCGCCTGCCGCGCAGCCGCCGCCCGGAAACGCTGCGGTGAATTTCGTGCCGGCCCAGGTGGATACGTTGATGGGGGGGCCGTTCACCGCGACCGTGGTAATGCAAAATGCGACGGACCTGTTTGGCGCGCCCATGCACATCAAATTCGATCCCAAGGTGCTGCGGCTCGACGACGTGGTCCAGGGCAACCTGCTTTCGGGCGACGGCCAGCAGGTGACCTTCACCAAGAACATCCTCAACGATACTGGCGAGGCCACTGTCGCGCTGAACCGCCTGGTGGGTAATGGCGGCGTCACAGGCTCCGGCACTTTGGTGACACTCTCGTTCACCACGGTCGGCCGGGGAACCACGAGCGTGTCGATCCCCGCCTTTGCCCCCACCAATTCGCAAGGCCAACCGATGTCCAATTCTTCGCCGCTGCTCACGGTGAATGTAAGATAAAGTTATGCACGCGGGCCGCGCAAGACGTTATCAAAAAGGTTTGACCCTGATCGAGCTGATCGTGGCCTTCTCGATCATGCTCATTCTCACCACTATGGCTGTGCCGCTCGCGCGATCCAGGGTGCGTGTCGAGCGCGAGCGTGAATTGCGCCGGGCGCAGCTCGAGATCCGCAAGGCCATCGACAAATACAAAGACTACTCCGATGCGGGCTATCTCGGGCAGGTCAAGCTGGATACCGACGGCTATCCCGACAAACTGGAAACCCTGGTCGAAGGGGTGAAACTGACCGGCCAGGTGGACAAGAAGATCCGATTCCTCAGGCGCATCCCCAAAGATCCTTTTACTAACTCCACCGACTGGGGTATGCGCAGCACCAAAGACGATCCGACCTCAAACAGTTGGGGCGGGCAGAACGTCTTTGATATTTACACCAAGACGACGGAGACGGCGCCCGATGGCTCGAAATATTCCGATTGGTAGAAAAATGCGCCGCAGGGAGTTCGGCTTCAGCATGGTGGAGCTGATGATCGTCATGGCGATCATCGTGATCCTGGTGTCGATCGCCATCCCGCAATATCAGAAAGCCATCATCCGCTCCAAAGAGAGCGTCCTCAAGAACAACCTGTTCACCTTGCGTCAGGTGATCGACGAATATACCTACGATAAGCAAAAGGCGCCTCAATCGCTCGACGATCTGGTCTCGGCAGGTTACCTGCGCGACATCCCCATGGATCCCATCACCGGTTCCAACCAGACCTGGAAGACCGTCATGGAAGATGCGCTGCAGAGCGTCAACCAAACTGAGCCGGGCATTTTCGATGTGAAAAGCGGTTCGGATAAATCCGGTTTGGACGGTACGGCCTACGCGGACTGGTGAGCAGCCGCTCACCGAAACTATCCTCGTCCCGCGGTGTTCTCACCTATGTCATAGCGTCTCGCCCGGAGGCCTGTTGATACAATGCATATCGATGAGCACCAACATCATTCGACCCTTTAGCTCACTCATAGTTCTATTAGCTGCACTTACCACGGCTTATGCCCAGACCCCCACCACCTGCGCGATTACGGCCGTGCCGCCTACCGTACACTCGGAAGGTTTGACCGAGCGTTTGGGAGATATAGTCTTCGCCTGTACCGGCAATCCAGGCACTACGGTGACCGCCAATCTGACCGTATTTCTCCCCGTCGCGATCACCAACCGCATCGATGCGAACGCATTCTCGACCGACGCCAACCTGACCGTGAATACGGGCTCCGGACCCATGCCCGCGGGCGTATCCGGCCTGGTCGCAAACCAGAGCATATCGTTCAATGGCTTTAGCTTCACCGTTCCCGCGGGCGGCGTCGCAACCCTGGTCCTCGACGACCTGCGGGCCGACGTCAACCAACTCGGCCTCACGCAGCAGGCGCCCATTCAGGCATCCATCAGCAGCAACCTGGCGCTCATCAATAATCCTGTGGTCGTGGCTTTCGCCCAACCGGGACTGTTGGCGGCCAATTCGACTACTGGCGTCCGCTGCCAGGGATCGCCCCTGCCTTCCACCATCAGCTTGACCAATCTCTTCGGTGAAGGCACGGCGGAGGAAACTACGCGGGTCACGGAAGGCTTCGCGCAGGCCTTCGAACCTAAAGACCCCACCAGCGATACTGGAACGCGCATACTGCTCAGCTATTCGAACTTCCCGAGCGGCGCGGCCATCTACGTGCCAGACGCCGTGGCCGGCTCGAGCGCCACCCTGCCCACTTCGGGGGGCGACCTGGGCTCCGCGGCCGCGGTGGGGCAGTACACCCCGGGCAGCGGAACCTTGCTGCTGGTGCGCGTTCTGAATTCGGATTCAAATGGCGTGGGTGGCACGCTGGCCGCTCTGCCGGCGCCCAACGCATCCGGCGTGCTGGTGCTCGATTCCGCGAATCCCGTAAGCTTGGCCGATGGCGCCGGTTACGCCGTCTATGAAGTTGTGGACGCCAATCAGTCCGCCCGTGAAAGCGCGCAGATTCCGAGCTTCTTCGGCATTCTGGCCAATACCGCACCCACCGTGGCCAATCTCTCGGTCTCGCTCGCCCCCGTCTCGACCGTGATTACGGCTTCCAGCACCGCGCCCATCCCTCGCTTCGCGGCGGTTCAGCCCCCTTCGGACTGCTCCGCTCTGGGGGACTGCAATGCCTCCTATTTCCCGCAGTTGCTGGTGACCGCGCAACCGATACAGGCTACCGGCGTGGCTGGAGGAAAGCGCCTCGCCATCGGTGAAATCGTGGTGTCCAACCAGCGTAGTGGCACGCTCGACTGGTCGGCAACCGTCACCTATACCAACGGCTCGGGTTGGCTGGTGCTGAGCCAGACGTCTGGTATCGACAGCGCCAATATCGGCGTGTTTGCCGACCTGGCCACGCTGTCGCCGGGCACTTATCAGGCAAGCGTGCTAATCGATGCCGGGCCCCTGGCGGGCAGTCAAACCATTCCTGTTACGCTGACTGTGACCGTAGTCAACACGGCACCGGCGGTCTCTTCTTCGGTGAGTGTCGCTTCGGTCACCGACGCGGCCGACTTCCATCCCGGCCCGGTAGTGCCGGGGTCGCTGGCGTCGGTTTTCGGTTCCAACCTATCGGGACAGAACGTCGCGGTTACCTTCGACGGTACCGCGGCCCATTTGCTATACACAGGGGCGACGCAGATTAACCTGCAGATCCCCGCCGCCCTGACGGGGCACGCCTCCACTCAGATGGTCGTTACCGTGGATGGCTCGAGCAGCGCGCCGGTTACCGTACAGCTAACGGCCATCGCCCCAGCTCTGTTCACACCCGGTATTCTCAATCAGGACAATTCCGTAAACAGCGCGAGCCATCCGGCGGCCGCCGGCAGCGTCCTGCAAATTTTCGGGACCGGTATGCCCGATTCCGGTGGCACGGTCCTGGTCACCATAGGGAGCCACGCCAGCCTCGTTCCGCTATACGCCGGCGCCGCTCCTGGATTATCCGGCATACAGCAGGTGAACGTAACGGTGCCGTCCGGGCTTGGCGCGACCGCCAATCTGACTGTCTGCGTAGCAGGCGCGGGAAGCCAGCGCTATTGCAGTCAACCCGAAACCGTAACGCTGCAATAGGGGAATGCCGAAAAACTCCGCAGCGGCCGCCGGCTCGCTCGCCCTCAACCTTCTCGCACTGCTGCTGACCGGTTGCGGCTACATCGGCGAGCCGCTTCCGCCCCTGATGCGTATTCCCGCGCGCGTCACGGATCTGTCCGCGGTACAGCGCGGATCGAATTTCATCGTGCAATTCTCGATGCCGGTCGTGACCACCGAGGGTACGCTCATTAAACAGGCTACCCGTCTGGATTTGCGCATCGGCCCAAGCCCGGATGCGACATTCAACACCGAAGCCTGGGCAGCCGTCGCGAAACCGGTGGGCGGAGCTGTGATCGAGAACGCCCATGCCCGCTATAAAATCCCGGCCATGGACTGGGCCGGCAAAGAGGTGCAGATTGCCGTCAAAGTCATCGGAGCGAACGGACGCGACGCAGGCTGGTCGAATAACGTAGCCGTCACCGTCGTGTCACCGCCGCCCCAACCGCTCGACCTGCGTGCCATATCCGACCCGCAGGGCGCGCATCTTTCCTGGCGTGCCGCGGCCGGCGCATTTGTGATCTTCCGGCGAGGTCCCGACGATAAGGACTTTGTCCTGGCCGGCAACTCCGACAAGCCGGAATGGACGGATGCGGCCGCTCAGTTCGGCCAGGATTATCACTATGTGGTGCAATCGATCGCCAAGGCCGGCAAAGGCCAGGTTGAAAGCGATCTCTCCCTCGAAGCCGAGATAACGCCCGTGGATACTTTCCCGCCCGCCGTGCCCACAGGCCTGACCGCGGTGCCATCCACGGCCAGCGTCGAGTTGGTTTGGGAGCGCAATACTGAGCCCACTCTTGCGGGATATCGGATCTACCGGGCGCTGGCGGGCGGGCCATTTGAGCGACTGGCCGACACACAGGAGCTGCCCAGCTACAGCGATCATCAAATCGCAGCGGGCAAAGTTTACCGGTATGCGGTGTCCGCGGTGAAGCGCAATGGTTTCGAAAGCAAGCAGTCGGCGCCGGTCGAGGCAACCGCGCCTTAGACGCCATGGCCGGCGTGTTACGATTTCGATGATGCGAGCATCCCTGATTATCTGGCTCGGCCTGGCCGGCGCCGCACTTCTGCCGGCCGCGAAAGATCTGCAAATCTATTTCATTGACGTGGAGGGCGGCCAAGCCACCTTGTTTGTGGCGCCTTCCGGCGAATCCATGCTGATCGACACCGGCTGGTCCGGCCATAACTCACGGGATGCCGGACGCATTGCCGCGATCGCCAGGCATGCCGGAGTGAAGAAGATCGACTATCTGGTCGTTACCCATTATCATGAGGACCACGTCGGCGGCGTACCGCAACTGGCCGGCAAGCTGCCAATCCGGAACTTCGTGGACCATGGCGCTACGGTAGAAACCGACCAGCGCGCCAGTGAGCTATTCAAGGCTTACACGGAATACCGTGAGAAGGGCAACCATATCCAGGTGAAACCCGGCGACACCATTCCGGTCAAAGGACTCGACGTACAGGTGCTCACCTCCAACGGAGACGTGATCACCAAACCGTTGGCAGGCGGCGGGCAGCCCAATTCCCTCTGCGCCGGCGCCAAGCTGCGGGAGCGCGACGATTCTGAAAACGCCCGCTCGGTAGGCACGCTGATTACCTTCGGAACATTCCGCGCCATCGATCTCGGCGATTTGACCTGGAACAAGGAACACGACCTGTTCTGCCCCGACAATAAGGTTGGCGCGGCGGAGTTGTATATCGTCTCGCATCACGGCTCGGAGCTGTCGGGCTCGCCGGCGATGGTGCAGGCGCTGCATCCGCTGGTCGCCATCATGGATAACGGCGCGCGCAAGGGCGGCACGCCGGAGGCCTGGCAGGCGATCCATGCGTCGCCCGGGCTCGAAGATATCTGGCAATTGCACTATTCGATCGCGGGCGGCAAGGAGAACAACACGCCCGACACTTTCATCGCCAACCCGGACGAGCTGGGCGATCAGGGAAACTGGATTCGGGTAACGGCCCGCCCGGATGGCAGCTTCACCGTGTATAACAGCCGCAACAAATACACCAAGACTTACGCGGGTGCCCATTCTGCCGGGGGATAACGGCCGCAGATGAGAGTCGCCGTGCTCGGCCTCGGCTTCATGGGTAGCACCCATCTGAAGGCGTGGCGCCAGATTCCCCAAGCTCAACTGTCCGCGGTGGCCAGCGGTAATCCCGAGCGCCTGTCCGGCGATCTCACCGGCGTCGCGGGCAATCTTGGCGGTCCCGGCGAAAAGCTGGACTTCTCCGCAGTCGCGAAATACAGCCGCGCTGAAGACGCGGTGCATGATGCGAATGTCGAAATCGTGGATATTTGTTTGCCCACTCATCTGCACGAGCGCATTGCGATTTTAGCGTTGCGCGCCGGTAAGCACGTGATTGTAGAAAAGCCCATGGCGCTCGATGGCGCCGCCGCCGACCGTATGATCGAAGAAGCCGAGCGGTCGAACCGCACCCTGATGGCTGCGCAGGTGGTGCGTTTCATTGCACCCTACCGGACTGCCGCGGATATTCTGAGTTCCGGGCGCCTTGGCCAGGTCCGCTCGGCCATTTTCCGCCGGCGGTGCGCCGCGCCGGCCTGGAGCGCATGGCTTGCCGATCCCGCGCAAAGCGGCGGCGGAGTTTTCGATCTGCTGATCCACGATATCGACTTCTGCCTGCACCTGTTCGGCAAGCCGGAGGCAGTCACGGCATCGGGCTACGAAGACCTTCCTCGCGGCGTGGACTGGATACTGGCGCAGCTCTGGTATCCTTCCATTGGCGCCGTGGCCATATCCGGCGGCTGGCACCATCCGGCGGCCTATCCTTTTTCGATGGAGTTTACTATCGTGGCCGATGGGGGCACCTTGGAATTTAATTCCGCGTGCGCCCCGCTCGCCGAGTATGGCGGGGACGGCCTGGCGCATCCTTTGGACGTTCCCGATATGGACGGCTACCGCGCGGAGCTTGCCTACTTCCTGGACTGCGTAAGACATGGGCATAAGCCGGCGGCGTGTCCTCCCGAAGAGTCTGCCGCAGCCGTAAAGCTGGCTCTTCTCATGCTCGAATCCCGCAACAGAAACGGAGAAAAGATCGCATGCAGTTTTTGAGAGACATGGAAATCGGCGTTATGTTTTGGGCTGGGCGCGATCCGGGCGAAACATTGCGCGAGCTGAAATCGTTGGGTGTGCATTGTGGCCAGATGGGCATCCCCGGCGAGATGCCGCTCGATGGCGCCCTATCCGCGTGGAAGCGGGCGCTTGCAGAGGAGCGCTTCACCGTAGTGACCGTGTTTGCGGCTTACTCAGGCGAGAGCTATGCGGACATCCCCACGGTCCAACGTACGGTCGGCTTTGTGCCACCGGCCACGCGCGCCGGGCGCGAGTCGCGCACTATGGCAGTCAGCGATTTTGCCGCCGAACTGGGCGTCGGCTCGATCGCTACCCATATCGGCTTCGTCCCGGAGGATCGTTTCTCCGAGGACTATCTGGGCGTGCGCGAAGTGGTGCGCCGCGTCTGCGATCATGCCGCGGCACATCATCAGACCTTCGCGCTCGAAACCGGCCAGGAGTCCGCCGACGCATTACTCGATTTCCTGTTGTTCGTCAACCGCGAAAACCTCGGGATCAATTTCGATCCTGCCAACATGATTCTCTACGGCACCGGCGATCCCATAACGGCGCTGCACACACTGGCGCAGCACATTCTGACGGTGCACTGCAAAGATGGAGATTGGCCTCCCAAGGATTCTCCTGATGCGCTAGGCGAGGAAAAGCCGCTAGGACAGGGATCCGTCGGCATCGAGCGGTTTATTGCCAAGCTCAAAGAGATCCGCTATAAGGCTCCGCTCACCATAGAACGCGAAGCGTCTGATCCGGCCGAGCGCCTGCGTGATATCCTAATGGCGGTCGGTTTGTTGCGGCGGCTCACGGCCTGAACGTCTGACGGGACGAAATGCACGACACGATTATTCATTCCGGGTCCCCATCCGAGTCTCACTCTGGAACCGAAACGGAATACGTCGAATGGTCGGCCCCAGGGGCGCCGGCGATCGCCATCCGGCGCCGCGTCATGGAAGGCATCCGACAGGAAGTCAGCGAAGCCTTCGCCGCTGTGCCGCGCAGGGGTGCGGAAACGGGCGGTATTCTTCTGGGAACGCGCGAGGGAGACCGGATCGTCGTGGAGGATTTCGAGCCGGTGCCTTGCGAGCACCGCTTCGGGCCGTCCTATCGTCTCTCCGACACCGACCGTGAGGCCATGGCGGAGTCCGTGGAATGGTTCCGGTCCTGTTCCCGGCCAGGCTTAGCCGTGCTAGGTTACTACCGCAGCCACACGCTGCCTGATTTTGCCCTCAGCGAGGAAGATGAAGAGCTGCTGCGCGCGCACTTCGCCGACCCCGCGGACATTGTCCTGCTGATTAAACCCCACCGCCTGGCAGGCGCGGTCGCGGACTTTTTCATCCGCCGCAATGGGCATGCCGAGCAAGCGTCTACTCCTTTACCATTTCCGTTCACCGGCGCCGGCGTTGCTGCCGCTGCCCTTGCATGGCCGGCCCCACGCCCCCGCGTCGTAGAAGAACCGGAACGCGCACCGAAAAAAAGATGGTTCTGGTATATCGCAGCGACGGTGCTCGGCGTGGCCGGCGGCGCATTTGGCTATCTGACGCTGTTTCCGCAGACGCCGGAACTAACGCCACATCCGGCGCCACCACCGGCCGTGCAGACCAAGGCGGTTCCGCAGGCGGCGCAGGCAGCCCCGGCAGCCCAGGCGTCCACGCATCCTCCGGCGCTCGAGCAAGCCACGCCCGCCGCACCGCCGGTGCCCGATTATACCGGCATTTACGCTTTACTCGACCAATGGTCGACGGCATTGAAAGGTGGCGATAGCCAGGCAGTCGCCGCATGCTATGCGCCGCTGGTGAGCACTTATTTTGCGCGCCACGATGTGCCTCGCGAAGCCGTACGGCAGAGCATACGGCAGTCGCTCGCCCGCTATGGCGGCCTCGACCTTTTTCGTATCTCTGCGCTGACCATTACCCCGGCCGCCGGCAATCGCATGGTGGCGGTCTTCCTGAAGCACTGGCAGACTTCCGGCCGCCGTAAGTTCTCAGGCGAAGAGCGCGAGCGCATGACCCTGGCCCTGAATCAAGGCGTCTGGCAAATCGTTGCCGAGCAGCCCGAGAAGACTCACGAGAAGCTAAGGGAGTGGTGAGATGAATTTCCTTCAGCCATGCGCCGGCGACGTGACCTTGCCTTCCTGATACACCGTTTCGCCCCGCTTCACCGTCGTGCGTATCAGATTGACGCCGAAACGATACGGGATCTCCCGGTAGTCCGATGCATTCAGAATGATCAGGTCGGCCGACTTGCCCGTCTCGAGAGATCCGACGAGCTGCTCGCATCCGATCGCGCAGGCGGCGTTGAAGGTCGCCGCGCAGATGGCTTCCTCCGGAGTCATCTGCATGCGGCAGCAGGCCAGCGCGACGATCATCTGCATGCTGTACGTCGCTCCGGTGCCCGGATTAAAATCCGTAGCCAGCGCCACAGCCGCGCCCGCATCGATCAATTGCCGCGCCGGAGCCCACCGGTTGCATCCCCTGTGGAAGGCCGGGCCTGGCAGAAGCACAGCGATGGTCTGCGAGCGCGCCAGCAGCTCGACGTCGCTCCGGTCCGCACGGTCGAGAGGCGCCGCGCTAATGGCCTCCTGGGCCACCGCCAAGCCGACTCCTAAATTCTGACGGCCGTCCCCGGTCTGGATCTTCAGCCGGAACCCGATTCCGCGGGCCGCCTCCAGGTAACGATTGGCCTGCTCGAGGGTGAAGACCTGCTCGCCGCAATCGAACGCCGCGAAGCGCGCCAGTCCCCGGCGATGGATCGTGGGCATCAATTCGGTGCATATCCGGGCGAAGTAGCCGGATGCATCGCTCTGGTATTGGCGCGGGATGTATCGAGGACTCGGGAACGTGGGCACCACATCGAGAGGCGCGCGGTGCAGCTTGGCCAGCACTCTCAGGATTTTAAACTCGCTGGTCTCGTTCACGCCGGAATCCGATTCCGCCTCGAGGGTGGTGGTGCCGTGGCGCATCATGGCGTCGATCACCTGTCGCGCGCGGCCCTCCAGCCGTTTGGTCGAGGAAGAGTGCGCGCGGCGTTCGGGACCGTAGGGTGCAGCTTCACTTTCGCTCAGCCAGGGAATCCCACAGACCAGCCGGGTGTGGCAATCTACGAATCCGGGCATCACCACCCGTCCGGTAGCGTCGATTTCCTGGGCATTGCGCGCTTGCGCAAGATTCTCTACGCGCCGGCTGGGACCGACCTCCAGGATGCGCCCGCCCTCCATCAATAGGGCGCCATCGCGTATAATGCCAAGATCTCTGAGCGCCAGACCGCGCTTGGGCTCTCTCGAAGCGTGCAAGGTTAACAGTTGCCGCGCCCCTCTCACCAGTACCCGCGACATTGACGAGCCTGCAATAAATATAACAGGTTAGGCCATATGACGGCCGCCTGAGCCCGTCCGCGTTTAAGTGTAAATTTGAGGAGATGCCTCGCTCGCCACGAGCGGCCGCCAAGCCGAGTCCCGTCCTGAAGACGCTCGAGAGAGTGCTCTCGAAAGCCGGGCTGGCCTCCCGCACCGAAGCGCGCAGTTGGATCGGGTCCGGCCGTGTGCGGGTCAACGGGAAGCTGATCCAAACTCCCGATCACTGGGTGGATCTTCTGCACGATCGGGTTACCGTGGATGGCCGGCCAGTGCGCGAGGCCAAAAAAATTTACCTCCTGCTCTACAAGCCTAAGGGTTACATCACCACTTATACCGATCCCCAGGGCCGGCCCACTGTGTACGATCTGATCCGGGATAGCAGTGCCTGGGTGGTCCCGGTCGGGCGGCTGGACCTTGACTCCAGTGGCCTGCTGCTGATGACGAATGACACACAGCTCGCGGAGCGCCTGACTAATCCGGATCACAAGGTTCCCAAGACTTATCAGGTAAAGTGCGCCGATTTGCTGAGCGACGAACGGATCGAAAAGCTGCGCTGCGGCGTGGATCTGGACGACGGCCCCACGCGCCCGGCTCTGGTCGAGCGGCTGCGTGACTCTGGCCAGTATACGCATCTGCGGATCACCCTCACGGAAGGCCGCAATCGCCAGGTAAGGCGTATGCTCGAAGCCGTCGATAGCAAGGTGCTGGAGTTAGTGCGCATTGCCATTGGACCGGTGCGTATCGGCGACTTACAAATCGGAAAATGGAGGCATCTGAGCGAGGCGGAAGTGAGAGAATTGGAACAGCGCGGGCAAAACAGGTGATCATTTCGCGCGCTCACCGTATGCCTGCGCCCAAATTCGGTTATACTAGTGGTTTCAGAGGGATGGTATGAAAAAGTACTCGAAGTTCGCCGCCCTTATCGTAGTCATCCTCGGCGCGCTGATCTGGCTGGCAACCGCTGGCGTCAACGAAACCAAAACCTATTACAAAACCATATCCGAGGTCGGCCAGATGGGTGACCGCGCCTTTGACGAGCGTCTGCGCGTCGCTGGAGACGTGCAAAACGGTTCCATCCAGCATACTTCCGGACGAGTGGAATTCACGCTCGTGCAGGACAAGTTGCACTTGAAGGTGGCCTACACCGGCAGCGAACCTCTTCCCGATACTTTTCGCGATGGCGCACAGGCTCTGGCCGACGGCAAAATGGGCAGGGACGGAGTCTTTCACGCCAGCAAAATTCAGGCAAAATGCGCTTCGAAGTATGAGGCTAAGCCGGGGCAGTTGCGCCGGGCGCCGGCTCCCATTAACAGAACCACATAACGGAGTGAACGAATGGAAAATGTCGGATCGCTGGCGTTGTTGCTGGCGTTTTGCGTAGGTCTCTACGCGGTCGTCGCATCCGTCGTCGGGCGCTTGAAACACAAGCCTTTCCTGATTGTCAGCGGTGAGCGCGCGGTCTATTCTGTCTGGGTCCTGATCACGCTTGCCTCCGGCATTCTGGTCTACGGGTTGATTACCGGCGACTTCCGTTTCTTCTATGTCGCCGAGCACAGCAACCGCAGCATGCCCGTGGTCTACAAGTTCACGGCGTGGTGGGGTGGCCAGGAAGGCTCGCTGCTGTTCTGGAGCTGGCTGCTCTCGACCTACTCCGCTGTTGTGGTTTTCACCAACCGCCGCAAGCACCGCGACATGATGCCCTACGTCGTCAGCGTCCTCGGCGTCGTCCAGACATTTTTCCTGATCTTGAACAACTTCGTGGTCAGCCCTTTCAAAATGCTGGCGGTGGATAAGCTGATCACGGCGGTCCCCGATGGGAACGGTTTGAACCCGCTGCTGCAATATCCGGCAATGGCCATACACCCGCCCATGTTGTATCTGGGCTACGTGGGATTCGCCGTGCCGTTTGCCTTCGCCATCGCTTCATTGATTACCCGGCAGCCGGGCGAAGCTTGGATTCACACCACCCGCCGCTGGACGCTGGTCACCTGGCTGTTCCAAAGCTGCGGCATCATGCTTGGCGCGGCTTGGGCTTATCACGTGCTCGGCTGGGGCGGTTACTGGGGTTGGGATCCGGTAGAGAATGCCTCGCTTCTCCCGTGGCTGAGCGGCACTGCTTTCCTGCACTCGGTGATGATGCAGGAGAAGAAGGGCATGATGAAGGTCTGGAACATGGTCCTGGTTTCGGCCACCTTCTTTCTCTGCATTTTCGGAACGTCGCTCACGCGCACAGGCCTGGTCAACTCCGTACATGCGTTTGCGCAGGGGCCGCTCGGCAAGTATTTCGTGACCTTCATTGCGATCGGCATCGCGGCGACCATCTACCTGATCGTCGACCGCCTGCCGTACTTGCGCAGCGAATCGCAATTGGAAAGCGTGATCTCGCGCGAATCGAGCTTCCTGTTCAATAACCTTATCCTGCTGGCGAGCTGCTTTGCAGTGCTCTGGGGCACGCTGTTCCCGGTGATTTCCGAAGCCGTCTCGGGTGAAAAGATCAGCCTCGATGCAGTCTGGTTCAACAAGCTGATGATCCCCATAGGACTGTTTCTGCTGCTGCTGACCGGGGTAGGTCCGTTGTTCGCCTGGCGGCGCACGTCGGTCGAGAGCTTGCGGCGTAACTTCCAGATCCCGGGCATCGCGGCCATGGTGCTGGTGGGTGCGCTACTGGCCGCCGGCGTACGCAGCTTCTACGCGCTGATCTCGTTCGGCTTCTGCCTGTTCGTGGCGCTTACGGTTTTGATGGAATTCTATCGGGGCGCCCATGCCATCGCGGTCAAGAACAAGATGAACCTGCTGCGCTCGACCATCGAGCTGATCCATCGCAACACACGGCGCTACGGCGGGTACCTGGTTCACATGGGCATTGTGCTGATGTTCATCGGCTTCACCGGCGCGGCATTCAACCGGGCCGACGTTAAGGAGATGAACACTGGCGATACGCTGAACCTGGGCCACTATCGGTTGAAAGTTGTGGATCTGCAGGAGGGCGACAACGGCAATTATTCCTGGCATCGCGCCGTCGTACAGGTCTGGCGCGGTGACGATCTCCTCAGCACGCTCAAGCCCGAAAAGCGCTTTTATAAAGCCAGCCGCCAGGGGACTTCGGAAGTGGGCGTACGTCCGCGGCTGAACGAGGATGTATATCTCAACTTCGGCGGCATGTCCGATGACGGTGCGCGTGCCGTGATCCAGGCCTACGTCTTCCCGCTGGTCTCCTGGATCTGGGTCGGCGGACTGGTGCTCATCGGCGGCACGCTGGTTTGCCTGGTGCCCAGCAAAATCAAGATGCAGTACGCCCGCACCGAAATCCTCGGGATCGCTCGAAAATATGTCGAAGTTCCGAAGTAGTTGGCTCGTCCTTTTACTGGCTGCGTCCCCTCTGGTTCCCCTGCGGGCCGAGACGGCCTCGGAGAAACCGAGTGTGGACGTCCGTCGCGTGGGCGCCCATATCGGATGCAAATGCGGGTGTACCGATACTGTGGCAACCTGCGCTATGCTCGAGTGCAGCTTTTCCAAGCCCGCTAAAGAGCGCATCGCCAAATTGCAGGCGCAAGGCTTGACGGATAAGGCCATTATCGACCAGTTCGTGGCCGACTTTGGCACGTCGGTCTATCGCGGCAATCCCAGCGCGTTTGGCTGGATCGTTCCCTACGTGCTGGTGGTACCCGGGCTGGCGCTGATCCTCTGGTTTTTGCGGCGTTACCGCAAGCCGCGGACGATTCCGGAAATCGGACCGGAACCGGATGACCCGAATCTGGCCGGGTATCACGCGCAGATCGAGAAGAACCTTGCGCATCTGGAATAAATGATCATCGCTATCGCAGCACTGCTGGCGGTCGGGGTGGTGGTCTACGTATTGGGTGTGCGGCCCCAAGACCTGCCCCTGCCGGAGCCTGTTTCTCCCTTTCAACATCTAGATGAGCGTAAGATGGCTATCTACGAGAATCTGCGTGACTTGCAGTTTGAGTATCGTGTGGGAAAACTCTCCGATGAAGACTACCAGCAAACCAAGAAAGATCTGCAAAAAGAGCTGGCCGGCGTGCTGGCCGAAGTGGATCGAATCAAGCTGCAGTTAACTTCCAACGGAGCTGTGCCAGCGCCTGCGCCTAAGCCTGCCGACCCGCTGACCTGCCCGCACTGCGGCGCCAAGTTTCAGGAGGCGCTCAAATTTTGTGGTGAATGTGGCAAGCCCATGAAGGTAGTACAAGCATGACGCGCTATAAAGCAATTTTTTACTGTTGTTTATCTGCGATTTTCTCATGCTGTGCTTTGCCTCTCTTCGCAGCAGTCGACGGCATCGTCATTAATAAGACGATAGGCAAGCCGCAGGCGGCCGCGACGGTCACTCTTTACAAGCTGGGACAGGCGGGCATGGAGTCGCTCGAGAGCGTCAAATCCGACCCCCAGGGCAAATTTCTGATCAACCAGCCGGTCAACGGGCCGCACCTTATCCAGACCGCTTACGACGGCGTCACGTACAATCACATCCTGTCTCCTGGCTCGCAGACGAGCGGCTTGTCGCTCGATGTTTATAACTCTTCGAAGCGCCCCGGCGCTGCCCGTGTGTTACGTCACTTCGTGATCTTCCAACCTTCCGGCGCGCAGATGGGCGTCAGCGAGGGCTTCACCTTCGAGAACCACGGCCTGACCACTTACAACGATCCGGACGGCGGCACGCTCAAACTCTACGTGCCATCCACAGCTAAGGGTTTACAGGTGAAGGCCACCGCGCCCCAGGGTATGCCAATCGCTCGCGCGGCCGAGAAGACCGATCAAGCGGATGTATATAAGGTCGATTTCGCCATCAAGCCCGGCGAGACCAATTTCGAAGTTACCTATATGGTCCCTTACTCCTCGGGCGAAGTTTACGAGGGCAAGATGCTGTATGCCTCCGGCGAGCCCACGCTCTTAGTGGCTCCGAGCGGCGTCACTCTGAAAGGCGATGGCCTCGAAAGCAAAGGCCGCGAACCACGTACACAAGCCTCGGTCTTCAGCGTCGCAAGCGCGGACTACAAAGTGGAAATTGCAGGTTCGATGGCCGCCGACGAAACGGACTCGGGCGATAGCGGGCCTGGCATCGAGGAGATCCCTCCCAAGATTCTTCAGAAAAACATGATCTGGATTTTGGCGCTGGCCCTCGGCATCCTGGCGCTTGGTTTCATTGTGCTTTACCGTGCCCGGCAGCCGGACGCCGTAAAGGAAATTGCTTCGGTGAAAGGAACTCATGTTCGCAGTCGCCGCTGAGGGCGTGTGGAAGTTCTATGGCGACTATCCTGCATTGCGCGATGTTATCCTTCACGCCGAGCCCGGCTCCTGCCTGGCGTTGATCGGCCGCAACGGGGCCGGGAAGACTTCCCTGCTACGCATCATGGCCGGCTTCTCGAAGGCTGCCCGCGGCCAGGTACGTATCTTTGGTGACGACCCGCGCGAGACCGGAACCCGCCGCCGCATAGGGTTCATCGGGCACGGTATCGCAGTCTACGACGAGCTCTCCGCTATCGAAAACCTCACGCTCTTCGGACGGCTCTATGATCTGCCGGAGCCCAGGAAAACCGCCATCGAATGGCTCGAGCGAACCGGCCTCGAGCGCGCTAGAGACGGCCTGGTGCGGGAGTTCTCGCGCGGCATGCGGCAGCGCTTAGCCGTGGCGCGCGCCTTTCTGCATCAGCCCTCCGTGTTGCTGCTCGACGAGCCCTTCACCGCGCTCGACGACCGCGCCATCGCCGTGCTGCAGCAATTGTTGAAACAGGCGCTGGCCGAGGGCCGCACCGTGATCATTTCCACGCATCAGTTGCGTGAAGCGCTCGAACTGGCCACCCATGTAGCTTTGCTGAATCGCGGCACGATTGCATTCCAAGGCGAGCGAACACCGGAAATGTTGGCCGACCCGGGCTGGGTTTATGCGCGCTATGGCGAGGGCTGATGGAGTTTATCCGGCAAATGCTGGTGATCGCCGGCAAGGACCTGCGCGCCGAGCTCAGGACCAAGGAAGCCATCAACGCGTCTCTGGCCTTCGCGCTGGTGATCCTGTTGCTGTTCAGTTTTGCCTTCGATCCCTCGGAGGAAACCACGCGCGAAATCTCCGGCGGCCTGTTGTGGATCGTTTTTGCTTTCGCCGGCACGCTGGTGCTGAATCGCAGTTTCGCGCGCGAGCTTCCTAATGACTGTCTGGATGCCCTGGTCGCTGCGCCCATTTCCACCGCAGCGCTGTTCCTGGGCAAGGTCCTGGCGAATTTCACGCTGGTCATCGCTGTCGAGCTGGTTTCCTTGCCGGTCTTCGGTATTTTCTATAATGTGCAGTGGACGCATCAGTTTTGGGCGCTGTTATTGGTGCTGGTGCTGGGCACCTGGGGACTGACAGTGATTGGAACGATCTTCAGCGCGCTTACGGTGAATATACGACTGCGCGAGCTGATGCTCCCACTGTTGGTTTATCCCGTCATGATTCCGGCCTTGATGGGCGCCATGCGCTTGAGCACCGATCTGGTAGCCGGCAAGCCGTTGAGCAGCGAGAACGAAGTTTGGCTGCGCCTCCTGGTCGCGTTTGATGCGGTATTTTCGGCGCTGTCGCTGGTGCTGATCGAGACGGTGCTGGTAGGTTAGGAGTTTTCGATGCGAAAAAATATGATCTACGGATTGGGCGCGATTGCCGCCGTCCTGTTGGCGCGCGATCTCTACTCGATCTTCATGGTGCTTCCCGACGAAGCTTCGCAAGGGATGATCTACCGTATCATCTTCTTCCACGTGCCCGCCGCTATCACCGCGATGCTGTGCTCCGCGGTGGCCTGCGTCGCTAGCGTCATGTTCCTGATCACCAAAAATTTCAAACACGACGCCATCGCCGTCTCCGCTACCGAGGTCGGGCTGGCATTCCTGGCGGCCAACCTGGTTACCGGCTCCATCTGGGGCCGTATTATCTGGGGCATCTGGTGGACGTGGGATGCGCGCCTGACTTCGGCTCTGGTCTGCTGGGTGCTCTACGCTGGGTACCTGATGCTGCGCCGCGCCATCGAGGAGCCGGCCGAGCGCGCGCGTATCGCGGCCGTCTTCAATATCTTCGCGTTTACCGATGTGCCTATAGTCTTCTTCTCGATTAAATGGTGGCGGACGCAGCATCCCCAGCCGGTCTTTTGGGGCGGAGGCACGATCGATCCAGCCATGCGTATTACCGCGTTGCTCAATCTGCTGGCGCTGTGCCTGCTGGCCGCCGTCCTGGTGCTCTTACGCTTGCGCCAGGAAGAAGTGCAGCGCGAAATCGATTCCATGCGCCGCTTCGCCCACGCCATTTAAACGGAGCCCGATTCCAATGGACACGCGCAATTTCACCTTCATGTTTTATGGTTTTTTGGCCGCCTGGCTGATCCTGGTGGTCTACGTGCTGTCGCTGGTCTCGCGCGAACGCAAGATCGACGACCAGCTCAAAAGCCTGAGAGGCCTGTTGGACGATAAAGACAGAAAGTGAGGCGCGACATGAACCGAAGAAGCCTTCTAAGGAACGTGGCTGCCGGATCGGCCGCCCTGCTCGCGACGCGGGCTCAAAAGGCCGAGGCGCAAACCGCTCAGGCCACCCGCGGATTGAGTCCGCCCGTCATCAAAGACATCAGCGTGATCGCGACAGCGCCGGCTGGCCTGCGCCTTTCTGTAGTCAAAATCACCACCGACCAGGACGGCCTGTACGGATACGGTTGCGCGACATTCACCCAGCGCGCCGATCTGGTCAACGCCGCAGTCGAAAAATATCTGCGTCCGTTTCTGATCGGCAGACACACCGACCGTATCGACGATATCTGGCAAGCCTGCTATAACAGCTCCTACTGGCGCAATGGCCCCGTGCTGAACAACGCCATCAGCGGCGTGGATCAGGCGTTATGGGACATCAAAGGCCGCCAGGCCGGGATGCCTGTCTATCAACTCCTCGGCGGCAAGTGCCGCGAGGCTGCCGATTGTTACACGCACGCGGCCGGCGCCGAGATCCAGCAGACCATCGATCAGGCGCGCCATTTCATGGACCAGGGCTTCCGTAATGTGCGCGTGCAGGTGGGCGTGCCGGGCATGGCAGGCTATGGCGCTGCCCCAGGAGCGGCGGCCATGACCGGCCTCGAGGAAGGGCCGGTGTTCGAGCCGGCATACTACATCAGGCGCGCGCTGAAGCTGTTTGAAGAGTGCCGCAAGCAGCTTGGCGAAGAGGTTGAATTGCTGCACGATGTGCATGAGCGCGTCTCACCCAATCAGGCGGTGCAATTTCTCAAAGACGCGGAGAAGTTCAAGATGTTTTTCATGGAAGATCCCCTATCTCCAGAAGATATCGACTACTTCCGCCAGATCCGGAGTCAATGCGCCACACCCATCGCCATGGGCGAGTTATTCAACAGCCCGCACGAGTGGACCCCGCTGATTACCGGGCGGCTGATCGATTACATCCGCATCCACGTGACCCAGGCGGGCGGATTGACGCCGGTACGCAAGATCGCTGCGATGGCCGAGATCCACGGCGTGAAGACGGCATGGCACGGCCCCGGGGACGTTTCCCCGATTGGGCACGCGGCTAATGTGACGCTTGATTTAATTTGCTACAACTTCGGCATACAGGAGTATTCAGCGTTCAACGATCACCTGCAGGAGGTGTTCCACGGATGTCCGGTGATGAAGAATGGCTACCTTTACGCCAATGAAGCGCCGGGCTGGGGCATCGAGGTGGACGAAAAGCTGGCCGCCAAATACCCGTACAGCGCAGCGGAGCACGGCGAGCGCCAACGCCTGAACGGGGGATGGGGCGAAGTGCGGCGGCGCGACGGCACGATCATCAAGCAATGAAGCTTCCCGAGGCCATGCTATTCTGAGAAAGAACCGACCGGTTCACCAACGGAGAGATGGCCGAGTGGTTGAAGGCGCACGCTTGGAAAGCGTGTATAGGGGAAACTCTATCGAGGGTTCGAATCCCTCTCTCTCCGCCAATTTACGCCGACGGTACGCTCGGCGAAAAATTCAAACGCAAGAACACCAGGCAGACTACCTGGCCCGAAGCCAAAGCGGTAGCTGGCGCTTGGGAAGCTGCGGGGCGATGGGATGAGGAAACGTCCGCGCCCGTAGCGCCGCTACCCGCCGTGGATTCTGTCGTGCGTCCGCCAGAAGGGGTAACGATTGAGCGCGTCGCTGCAGCTTTTCTGGCTGAGCACGCTGAAATGTCTGGGCCGAACACCCAGAAGAAATACGCCCTCATGCTGAACAAGTTCAAAGCACACGCGGCGGCGAAAGGCAACGTGATGATCGATCAGTGGGGGCCGATTGACGTGCGCGAGTTCCGGCAGTCGTGGGCGGTCAGTCCCATCAATTATGGAGGTGCTCAAACTGCAGCGTGAGCCCGGTGACGAACGGACCGGTGTCTTCACCAGCGGCATCGTCTCGACCGGGCAGGGCCAGAAAATTGCCTTGTACTTCACCGGCCGCCAGCATGCGGGTGAGAACATGGCCCATGTTCTGAAGCAGCGAGCGAAGGACTTGAGCCCGGCGATCCAGATGTGTGATGCGCTGTCGCGGAACGTGCCTAAGTTGCCTAGTGGGGTGGAGATTCTGGTGTCGAACTGTCTGGCTCATGGAAGGCGCCAGTTTGTGGAAGTCGTTCAGAACTTTCCCGAGGAGTGCCGGCATGTGCTGGAGATGCTGGGCGAGGTGTACCGGTACGATACGGAAGCGCGCGATGGCGCTCTGACAGCGGAGGAGCGGTTGCGGTTTCATCAGGAGCACAGCGGTCCGGTGATGGAGAAACTGCACGGTTGGCTGGAGGCGCAGTTCGCCGAGCGGAAGACGGAGCCCAACTCCAGTCTGGGCAAGGCGATCACCTATCTATTGCGACACTGGAAAGCCTTGACGACGTTTCTGCGAGAAGCCGGGGCGCCGTTGGACAACAACATCTGCACTGCCGCGCGCGGCAGTGACCAAATAATGCCGACTCCCGGATTATGCCGCGTCGGGCTTCGGAACGACGTCGGGGGCGAACGATCCCTGATTTTTGGTGGGTGGTTTGTCGGCATAATCACAGGCTTTCCAAGAAGGCGAGCAACGGGTCTGACGGGCGGAAGCGGTCAGGTGCGAGGCCGGAAGAAGTCGCGTGGGCGAGTGCGCGTTCCTTTAGCTGCATGTCCGCGTGTAAGTAGATCTGGGTCGTTTCTGTCGATTCGTGGCCGAGCCAGAGAGCGATCACGCTGAGATCCACACCGCGATGCAGCAGGGCCATGGCGGCCGCGTGTCGCAAGGTGTGGGGCGTCACCTTCTTCCGCGTCAGTGACAGGCAAGTTCGACATGCGGTCTTGATATGTCGTGAGACGAGTCGCTGGAACGCGTCGGAGCTGAGGCGCCCTCCATTCGAACTGGGAAAAACGGGATCGGCTGCGGCGCCGCCCTGCTGCGATAACCATTCCTTGAGGACCGCGGCAACGTCTGGGCGTAACGGCGTGCATCGCATCTTTCGCCCTTTTCCGAGACAACGGACGTGAGCGCCGGTACCGAACTCCACGTCCTGACGACAGAGTGACGTGATTTCGCTATTCCGGAGACCCGTCTGAACCGCAACGAGCAGCAGGGCCTTATCCCGCCTCCCGATCCAAGTGCCAGGATCAGGAGCCGCGACAAGGGCGGCGGTCTCTTCCTCAGTCAGAAACTCCACCGGGCCGCGCTCGTAGCGTTTGGAGGGGATCGCAAGGACGCGTTGGCACTGCAAGGCGAGGGCCGGTTCACTGATCGCTACATATTGGAAGAAGCCATGGATTGCAGCCAGACGGTTGTTTCGCGTCCGCGTGCAGTTGCCACGGTCGAGTTCGAGATGTTGGAGGAACTGTCCCAGGAAGAGAACATCGAGATCTTCGATGAGCAGTTTGGACGGCGACCGTCCGAGGTGCTTACAGCCGAACTGGAGCAGGAGCCGAAAGGCATCTCGGTAAGCCGCTACGGTATATTGGCTCGCACCGAGTTGCTTGATCAACCGGTCGGTGAAGAATCGTTGAATGAGGGCCTGCAAGCTGGAAACGCTCATCTTTCCCCTCCGGGCTGATGCCTTCCAAGGCGTTCGGTGGCAAGTTGAAGGAGTTCCGGAACCGCCTCGATATACCAGTAGGTGTGACCGACATCGACGTGGCCCAGATAGGTGGCAAGTTTGGGCATTTCCCTTCCCACGTCGAGGCCTAACCGATACCATTGAATGAGCCTCCGAGTTGCGAAACTGTGACGAAAATCCTGAAGCCTTGGCCCACGACCGATGCGTCGAGTCCCAGTGGGTGCTCGTAGGCCGATGGAACAGGACATCCTGGCAAACGTGCGACGGGCTACGCCCCCAGGCACTCGCCTGCCGCGTTCGGAGACCAGGAAGGCCTCCGTTGCAGGGCGCGGACAGAGTTTATCGCGCTGTTTTGCATAGCGTGCGAGGGCAGTCCTTGTCGAATCTTCGACCGGAACAAAGCGGGACTTCCCGAACTTTGATTCGCGAATCGCAAGAATGCCGTTTTGCAGATCCACATCACCGATGTCGAGAGCCAGCGCTTCTCCCGGGCGGAGGCCGGTTGCGCTGAGAAGCCCAATCAGGGTCACGAAGGTCATTGCCCGCAGGCCGCTGGAGGAATTGAGTTTGGCAGCCTCATCCATCAATCGTGCGATCTCTCGTTCTGAGAAGATGTGCGGCTTGTTTCGCCGTCGGCGGGCAGCGAGCAAACGCCGTGGCGGCACTTCGGTGCGGGGATCGATTGTACTGAGCCAGGAGGCGAATCGTCTCACCATACCGAGCCGGCGAGCCCATGTCGCCCGTTGCACCAGTTTGGGCTCCATCGCCCAACGGAGGGCAAGTTCTGAAGTGATGAACTCCGCTCCCTCACGCTCCAGGAATTCCAGGAAGTGGACGAGCGTCATGGCCGGTTCTTGGAGTTGTGTGCCGAGGGCTCGTCGGAGCGCCACATATTGCATCAAAGCGTCGCGGAGGGCGCTCATCGGGCGCCTCCCGTAGCTGGCCACGGCAGGGCAACCTCACGCAATGCCTCGAAGGATACCTGGGCGTAGATCGCGGTCGTGTTCTGCGAGCGGTGCCGGAGAACCTCCGCGATTTCGGATATGGAGGCTCCGTGTCGAATCATTTTGGTTGCTAATCCGTGGCGGAATAGATGGGAAGCACCGCGGCCCGAGCGCCGTACCCCGGCTTGTGCCAACGCCCGCCGTACAATATGGCCAACGGCCGCCGGCCCAGTCAGCCCATTACGGGGCGCCCATATGCGTAGGAAGACCCGTCGCGACGCGCTCACGCCACGGTCTTTGCGAATGTACAGGGCCAGAGCCTCGCCCACATCCGAGAGTAGCGGCAAGTGGTCCACCATTCGGCCTTTGCCGCGGACGACGATCTCCCCAGCCCGCCAACGAATGTCGTCAAGTTCGAGCGTGACGACTTCACCCCCGCGCAGACCAAGTCGAGCCAGCAGAAGTAAGATCGCGTGGTCTCGACGCCCACTGAGCGTCGATCCCGTTGTCGCCAGTACTTGTTCTACTTCGCTGGGTGAGAGAAACGCGGGCGGCACGGACTGGCGATACTTGCGGAACATAGGTACGGCATTAGAGAGATCACGCGAGGTTTGGCCGCATAGCACGAGGAACCGAAAGAACGACCGGAGTGCCGTGCATAACAGCCGGGCATACTCGCTGGACCGATCGGCGGTGTGCTCAACAATGAAGTTTCGAATCGTCAAGGTATCGAACTCCGGGGATACGCCCGTTTGGGTGGTCTGGGCGGTGAGGAAATCACGGATGAACGGCCCGTAGACAAGCACCGAGTTCTCGGTGAGCCCGCGATCTTTCCGTAGATAATCTTTGTAGTTCTGAAGAAGGGTTTCGGCGGCGGAAACGCAATGTTGCGCGGGCGGCGGCTGCAGACCGGCGTAACCGCGCAGGTACTCAAACCAGAACTGCAACACTGCCCGTTCAACCTTCACGTGGGCCTTCCGGTTCCGAGGCGAGCGGGCCACGAACGCCGCGATATGACCGTCGTTGAGATCATCTATGGCGATCTGCCTCCGTCTCGTCCATCGGGCGAAGGCTCTCGCGACCGTTCGTTTCTTGCGGAGCGTGCGTTGGGCGTAACCGGCAGCGCGAAGGTGTTTCAGGAATGGTTCGATCTGATCGTCGAGCAGGTTCTCAGTTGTTCCAGCTTTCGCTGTGGGCGTTGTCATGTCGTCTCTCCTTGTCTGGGCATGCTTGCCAGGCGGGAGAGGCGTTATGATTATGCCGCGTCAGCAACCTTCAGTAAGCAGGCGAGGCGATTCGGGAAGGCGGCCACGCGGCATAATCCGGGAGTCGGCATTA
>Ga0302325_10000691_pt1 | contig 90495 bp, 107 predicted proteins | sample Palsa_T0_2_FD_201948 | JGI IMG/M metagenome (GOLD analysis project Ga0302325, IMG submission 201948) | Peat permafrost microbial communities from Stordalen Mire near Abisko, Sweden - Palsa_T0_2 | ecosystem: Environmental > Terrestrial > Soil > Palsa > Peat permafrost | place: Sweden: Abisko...
GGGGCGGCGCGGGGCGCGGGGCGCGCGGGGCGCGCGGGGCGGCGGCGGGCCGCACGGCGGCGTGGCGCGGGGCGGGGGACGGGCGGGCCGCACGGCAGCCGAGGCTGGGCGAAAACATGACTGCGTTGCATTGCCGTCACAAACGTCACCGGCCCCCGTCACGGCGGCCGACAAGCCAGCCATATGAGTACAGATTCGACCCCCGGCAGGCGGGCACCTTGGACGTCTCAAGAGTCTCGCGACAGCCTCCATTTGGGGCAAACGCAGCACACCCCCCACAACGCCCGATCAGATCGCCCGCGGAACTCGAGGTCGTGCTGCGAAACCCCCAACATTTGGGGCAAACGCAGCACACCCCCCACAACGCCCGATCAGATCGCCCGCGGAGCTCGGGGTCGTGCTACCTACCTAACCCCCGACATCGCGGGCGTCGCAAACCCCCCAGACGATCCGCCGCCGAAATTTCTGCCTTACCTGCCGGCGTTCTAAGGCCCCCTGTGCGGGCGCAGCGAGACTGATCTACACCCCTCGTTTGCGGCATTTCGGTCGGCTCAAGAGTGTTGCGACAGCCTCATATATTCCGCTTCCTCGGCCAGGCGTGTTGCCCGGTTGGGTTCGCGCGGGCGGATGAAAATCGCGGCCGTTGCACCAGTTATGAGTGCATCTTTGTCGACAGGCGACAACGGCTATTTCCCTATCAGGCTCCCGCGCGGGCAGCGAGTCGTCCGGGTGGGCCAAGCCACGGGCCACGGAGGTCGGGAGAGAGCGCGGGCGAACTATCCGTAAACTCGGATTGCGGTGACGGTCAACCTGACCAAGATCTATACGCGACTCGGCGACTCGGGCGAGACGCATCTCGGTGACATGAGCCGGGTAGCGAAGACGCACCCGCGGATCGAGGCGTATGGGACGGTGGATGAGCTGAACTCGCACATCGGGGTCTCGCTCACGATCGCGGGGATGCCCGAGGACTACGCGGCGTGGCTGCGGCGAATCCAGAACGATCTCTTCGACGTGGGTGCCGACACGGCGGCCCCGCACGACCCGGAGCGCGAGCGCTTACGCGTCGTCCCCGAGCAGACCGCTTGGCTCGAGCAGCGGTGCGACGAAGTGAACGCCACGCTCGCTCCGCTGCGCTCGTTCGTGCTCCCGGGTGGGACGCCGGCCGCCGCTTATCTCCACGTCTGCCGAACGGTGTGCCGCCGGGCTGAACGCTTGGCCATCGCGTGTGGCGAGGAGCTCAACTCGGAGGTCATCCGCTACCTGAACCGCCTCTCGGACCTGCTCTTCATCCTCGCGCGCGGCGCAAACGGCGGCGAGGAGCCGCTCTGGGAACCGGGCCGCTATCGATAGCGGCCACCGGCGTCGTCGCGAGCATGAGCCCGATCGCCAGCGCGAATCCGAGCACGCCAATGGCCACGGCGCCGACGACGAATACCGTATGAGCGCTCGCATACGCGACCACGCTGTGAGGCCTCGCCAGGGCGATAAGGCCGACTAGGGCCAGGGCACCGAGCAGCGCCGCGACAGGTGGACCAAGCGCTTCGCGCGCGGTGAGACGCGCCGGTGAGGATCTCTGCGCGCGACGCGGCCAGCGCGCGTCCGCCATCAGCACGGCCCCGACTCCCAGCAGCGTCCACGTCGCGGCGACGAGGAAACCGCCGAGCACGTCGCTCGGGTAGTGCCAGATCAGGATCAGGAACGAGAAGCACACGGCGACCGCAAAGGCCGCCCCGGCCGCGGCGACCGCCGGCCGCCAGCGCGCCCGCGCAACGAGCACCGCGCACAGCGCCAGCGACATGGCCGCAGTCGCGTGCCCGCTCGGCCACGACCCCCCGCGGACCTGCGCCACCCCGTCGAGACGGAACACAACGGGGTGGGCTTGGTGGAGCAGCGACTTCAGGACCTGGGTCGTGAAGTTGGCGCCGAGCAAGATCCCCGTGACCGCGGCCGCCACCCGGCCACGCCGCAGGATCAAAGCGCAGAGCACGAGGATGGCGGCCAAGATCACGAATATCTTCGGGTCGCAGAGACTGGCAATCCCATACGCGATCGAGTCGATAAGGGGCCGGCGCAGGCCCGCGAATCCGCCAAGCACATTCGCGTCAGCGCGCTCAACGAACCCCACGTGAAAGGCAACAAACCAGGTGACGGTCAGCAAGACGACGCCGATCACGGCGCCAAGCAATGCGACCACTGCACGTCTGGGCATACCGAAAGGGTAGCCCTGGCGCGGCGCGGCTCAGCTCAGTTGCTGCTCTGCGGTACGACGGGCCCGCGCGACACGCGGATCTCGGGCTCTTCTCCGTTACGGAGGATGTGCGACTGGTGCTCGAGATGCTCGAGCGAGGCGACCTCGACGCTCAGCCCGGGTTCGATCTCGAACCGTCCGGCCTCGTAAAGCAGCTCGGAATAGCGCTCAGCGGGGAACATCTCGATGTCGAGGTCGTAGGTAGCTTCGCAGCGAAGTGTCCAGTGCTCGCCCGCGGAGAGGGCGGCGGAGCTGAAGCGCACAGGCGCCACCTCGGCTCCCCCCTCGGTCCGCAACCGCGTGTGGGCGGCGAGCAGCGCGCGGGCCAGACGGTCGAGGTTCCGGTGGTAGGGAGCGGGCACGATGGCCACCGGACCCTCGGCGTTGACGCCACCGCGGATCGCCTCCCCGGCGGGACCTACGACGACGTGCTCGACGCGAGCCTCCGCCAGCCAGCGCAGGACGGTTACCCACTCATCCTGCAGATGCTCGAGTCCCTTCACGGTTTCGGCGGGACGTGGCTCGATGCCTGGGGCGCGGTGTCTTTGCAGCATATGGGTGCGATTCGCCGGGAGCCCGCGGACTCCTTCCTGCCGATTCGCGGAGTCGCCCCGCCGAGGGGTTCGGCGAACCCGAACTCTCAACGCGGTCGGCAAAAGCCCACTCCCATCTTCACGAAATGTTTGTGGCGCGGGTCTATCAGGGCGAGCGGGTCGCGCTTGCCTCAGCACCTCTACTAGCGTCCACAGGTCCCACGCCTGGGCAGGCACAGCGCCGCGGCGTACGCTCCGGTTCGCATGCTCTCGCGCCTCGCCCCAGATCTCCTGCGCGAGGCCCGTCCTCGGCCTGCGCTGGGTGTCGCGGTCGCCGTCGCAGCCGTCGCCGTGGCGACGATCGCCATCTACCCGCTGAAGTCATTAGCTCCGACGCTCTCGCTCAGCGTCGTCTACCTGCCGGCGGTGCTCCTGATCTCCGCTTACTGGGGGGTCCTTCTCGGCTTCCTCACGTCGCTGCTCAGCGCCGCCGCACTCAACTACTTCCACCTCCCCCCAATCGGGAGGCTCTCGCTCTCCGACCACCGGGACTGGGTGGCGCTGGCCGCCTTCGTGACGGTCTCCGTGGTGGTGAGCGCGATGGCCGAGCTCGCGCGCAGCCGCGAGCTGGAGGTCGAGCGCCGGCGCGGCGAGGCCGATCTGGCGGCCGCGCTGGCGCGCGAGCTGCTCGCCGGATCGGACACGCGCACCGCCCTGGGCGCCACCGCGCGGCGGGTCGCCGAGGCGCTGGCGATTCCGTCAGCGGCGATCGAGCTCGGCGTATCCGATGGCGACGAGCGTCGGATCGCGCTGCCCCTGCGGGGCGGCGACGGGGCTCAGATCGCCAGCTTGATGGTGCCGCGAGGGCTCAATCCCGAGCTTGGCGAGCGCCTCCGCACGCAGGTCGTTCCCGCCCTCGGGGCGCTCGTGGCGATCGCGCTGCGCCGGGACGCAATGCAGGTCGAGGCGGTCGAGACGGCTGCGCTCAGGCGCTCGGACGATGTCAAGACAGCGCTCCTGCGCGCCGTCTCCCACGATCTGCGTTCACCGTTGACGGCGATCGTCGCCGGCGGTCACGCCCTCGGCGCGAGCTCGCTGACCGACGAGGAGCGTCGCGAGCTCAGCGCAGCCGTGGTCGGCGAGGGCACGAGGCTGTCGACGCTCGTGGACAAGCTCCTCGACCTGTCGAAGCTCCAGGCCGGAAGCGCCGAGCCGCGGCGTGACTGGATCTCCGTCGAGGACATCCTGCTCGCCGCGCGTGACGGGCTCACCGACCGCTCTGCCGACATCCGCCTCGCGATCGACCCCGACATTCCGGCGCTACGCGCCGACGGAGCTCAGCTCGAGAGAGCGTTCGCGAACGTGCTCGAGAATGCCCGGCGGTACTCGAACGGGCTGCCCGTCTCCATCCACGCGCGGAGAGTAGGCAAGCAAGTGGTGGTGCGGATCGTCGATCAGGGTCCAGGGATCCCGGCCGCGGAGCGCGAGCGGATCTTCGAGCCCTTCTACCGCAGTCGCGGTCCCGGTCCCCGGCCGTGGACCGGCTCCGGGCTCGGGCTGGCGATCGCTCGCGGGTTTGTCGAGGCGAACGGAGGGACAATCTCGGTCGAGTCGCTCCCCGGTCAGGGCACGAGCTTCGTCATCTCCTTCCCTGTGGAGATCCTTGCCGAGAAGGCGAGAGCGTGACCTCGCCCGGCAAGCCGAAGGTGTTGGTGTGCGACGACGAGCCGCAGATCCTCAGGGCCCTGCGGGTGATCCTGCGCGACGCCGGCTTCGAGGCGGTCCCGGCTGAGACCGCCGAGGAGGCACTCGACCTGGTCGCCGTGCGACCGCCTGACGCGGCGATCATCGACCTCGTCCTGCCCGATCTCGACGGCGTCGAGCTGTGCGCGCGCCTGCGCGAATGGAGCGAGATGCCGATCATCGTCCTCTCCGCCGTCGGCGATGAGGACGCGAAGGTGCGCGCTCTGGCCGCGGGCGCGGATGACTACATCACCAAGCCTTTCGGCCCTCGTGAGCTCGTGGCGCGCCTGGAGGCAAACCTGCGGCGGATCGGACCCGGCCCCGACGAGGCGGTGATCGTCGCCGATGGGCTCGAGGTCGACCTGCCTCGCCGGACGGTCCTCCATGACGGCCTCGAGGTCCACCTGACGCCGACCGAATTCGATCTCCTTCGCCTGCTCGCACGCAATCGCGGACGCCTGATGACGCACCGCGAACTCCTGGTGTCGGTCTGGGGATCGGGCTATAGCGACGACACCCAGGTCCTGCGAGCGCACATCGCCAACCTCCGCCGCAAGATCGAGCCGTCGTCGGGACCGCGGTACATCAAGACCGATCCTGGCGTCGGGTACCGATTCGCGGCTTAGAACCGCCGCCGCGCGCTGAGCCTTCACACGATCTGCACGCGAGCGGGTGCTTTCTGCACGCGCCGTTGACGGCCGGCCGCGGACCATACAGCCATGGTTCTTTCGGACATTCTTTATGTCGCCCTAGGAGTTCTCATGTTCGCGATCCTCCTCGGGCTGATCTGGGCAATCGAACGGATATGACCGGTTTCGATCTGCCCGGTGCGTACTTCGTTGCGCACATGGGTGCCGGCGACTTCTTCGGATTGGTCGTCTCGGTCTTGATCTGCGCGTATCTCCTGTACGCACTGTTGCGCGGGGAGAAGTTCTAGACCGATGACGTTCCTGGGCTGGCTTACGATCTTCCTGTTCGTCGTGCTGCTGACGCTGTTCGCGTTACCGCTCGGCAGCTACATGGCGGCGGTTTACACGGGCGAGCGCACCTTCCTCGACCCCCTCTTCGCCGTCCCCGAGCGGCTGACGTACAAGATCCTCCGCGTCGATCCCACTCAGGGTCAGGACTGGAAGCAGTACGCCAAGAGCCTGATCATCTTCTCACTCTTCGGCTGGGTGCTGCTCTACATCATCCTGCGCACCCAGACGCTGTGGGAGTTCACCGGGCTGAACCCGATGCATTACCACTCAGCGCCGGCGAATGTGACTTTCAACACCACCTCGTCGTTCCTCACGAACACGAACTGGCAGTACTACGGCGGCGAGACGACGATGTCGTACTTCAGCCAGATGGCGGGGCTGACGGTCCAGAACTGGCTCTCGGCCAGCGTCGGGATCGTCGTCGCGGTTGCGCTCATCCGCGGGATCGTCTCGCGCAGCGGCAGCAGCATCGGCAACTTCTGGCAGGACTTGGTCCGCACGATGCTCTACGTGTTCGCGCCCTTGGCGATCATCATGGCGCTCATCCTGGTGTTCCAGGGGTCGATCCAGAACTTCTCCTCGTACCTCACCGTTCACGGAATCTCCGGGCTGTCGCAGACGATCGCGCAGGGCCCGGTCGCCTCCCAGGAGGCAATCAAGGATCTGGGGTCCAACGGCGGCGGCTTCTTCAACACCAACGCCGCACACCCGTTCGAGAACCCGACCGGGTTCACCAACTTCGTCCTCATGCTGTCGGTGCTGCTCATCCCCGCGGCGCTCGTGTTCATGTATGGCAAGATGGCCGGCAACCGCCGGCAGGGTTACGCGATCTTCGCGACGATGATGGTCATGTTCCTCGGTGCGGCCTCCGTCGCCTATATCGCCGAGGCGCACGGCTCGCCGGCTCAGCACGCGGCGGGACTGCACACGCAGGTACGGGCGGGCACGACGGGCGGGAACCTGGAGGGCAAGGAGCAGCGTTTTGGGATCGCCGGCTCGGCGCTGTTCGACGTGACCACCACTGTGACCTCGAACGGCTCAGTCAACAGCGCGATCGAGTCCTACACCGGGATCGGTGGCGCCGTCCCGTTCGCCAATCTATCGGCCAGCGAGGTGATCTTCGGCGGAGTCGGCACCGGTCTGTACTCGATCCTGCTCTATGTCCTGCTGGCGGTGTTCCTCGGCGGGCTGATGGTCGGGCGAACGCCGGAGTACCTGGGCAAGAAGATCGAGGCGCGACAGATCAAGCTGGTGGCGTTGGGCATCCTCATCACGCCCTTGTCCGCGCTCCTCGCCACCGCCTTGGCGGTCGCGACTAAGGCCGGTCGCGCCTCCATCGATGCCGCCATCGCCCACGGCCCGCAGGCGTTCTCGGAGTCGTTCTACGCCTACCTCAGCCAGGCCAATAACAATGGCTCGGCCTTCGCCGGCTACACCGGCTTGATCCAGCCCAACGCCGGCAACCTCGGTGCACACGGCGTCACCTTCGCCGACGTCCTCGGCGGGTTCACGATGCTCTTCGCGCGCTACGCGCCGATCCTCTTCGCGCTCGCGGTCGCGGGATCCCTCGCCGGTAAGCGCATCAGTCCCGCCGGTCTCGGGACGATGCGCACTGACAATCCTACGTTCGTGGTGCTGCTCATCGGCGTGATCGTCCTCGTGGGCGCGCTGACCTTCTTCCCCGCCCTGCTGCTCGGTCCGATCGTGCAGGGCCTGACCCCCCACCTCTATTGATATGAAGCGCGACCTCATCAACTCAGGAATCGGAATCATTGTCTTCACCATCGTGTGCGGGCTCATCTACCCGCTGTTCATCACCGGTGTCAGCCAGGTGGCATTCCCCGGAAACGCGAACGGGCAGAAGGTCTATGTCGCCGGGAAGCTCGTCGGCTCAAAGATCATCGGCCAGAACTTCGGTGACGTCGTGGTCAAGAACGGCAAGGTACAGATGAGTGACGGTAATCCGGTGACCGTTCCGGATCCCCACTACTTCCAGACTCGTCCGTCCGGAACCGATCCAGCCGATAACGCGGCGGGTAGCGAGTTCGCCAACTACGGTCCGAACAGCACCGTGACGTTGGCCGCGCTCAAGGCCAACATTCAGGCGTATATCGCGCTCGACATGGCCCCTGACGGCAAGCCCTACTACCCCGGCGGCCTGACCGCCGCCAAGATCCCCGTGGACGCGGCCGACACCTCAGCATCAGGCATCGACCCGGACATCTCGATCGCCAACGCCGACATCCAGGCGTACCGAATCGCGTCGATCCGGCACCTCTCGCTCACGACGGTCCACCAGCTGATCTCCAAGTACACCCTCGGGCGTGGGCTTGGATTCTCGGGCGAGCCCGGGGTCGACGTGCTCGAGATCAATCTCGCCCTCAACCGACTCTCCCCCTCCACCCGCTGACTATGTCCATAACAACTCCTCCTGCCACCCCCGGTTCCTCGGCGACGCACTCCGAGCGCCAGGCGATCTCGCTGTTCCGGCGCGACATCGTCCTCCAGGCGCTGATCGACAGCTTCAAGAAGCTCGACCCGCGCGTGCAGATTCGTAACCCGGTCATGTTCGTGGTCGAGATCGGCGCCGTGATCACGACCCTCACCTGGTTCATCCAGCTCTTCGGCGGCAAGGCGATCGGCGGCAACGACCCATCGTGGTACACGTTCGTGATCTCGATCTGGCTGTGGCTGACCGTCGTGTTCGCGAACATGGCAGAGGCCTTCGCCGAGGGCCGTGGTCGCGCCCAGGCCGCCACCCTTCGGGCCATGCGCCAGGAGACCATGGCGACGATGAAGGATGGGTCGACCAAGCCGGCCGCCGAGTTGACCAAGGGCGACATCGTGGTCGTCGACGCCGGTGAGCTGATTCCCGGCGACGGGACGGTTATCGAAGGAATCGCCTCGGTCGACGAGTCGGCGATCACCGGCGAGTCAGCGCCCGTGATCCGTGAGTCCGGCGGCGACCGCAGCGCGGTCACCGGCGGTACGCGCGTGACCTCGGACATGCTCGTGATCGAGATCACCCAGGAGCCGGGTCAATCATTCATGGACCGGATGATCGCCCTGGTCGAGGGAGCCTCGCGACGCAAAACGCCGAACGAGATCGCACTGAACATCCTGCTCGCCGGACTGACGCTGATCTTCATGATCGTCGTCGCCACCCTTCGGCCGTTCGGTCTGTTCGCGCACACCGCCATCTCCGAGACGACGCTGATCTCGCTCCTCGTCGCGCTGATCCCGACCACGATCGGGGCGCTGCTCTCGGCGATCGGGATCGCGGGCATGGACCGCCTCGTGCGTCGCAACGTCCTCGCGCTCTCGGGCCGGGCCGTCGAGGCATCGGGCGACGTCGACGTGCTGCTCCTCGACAAGACGGGAACGATCACCATCGGCAACCGGCTGGCGTCCGAGTTCATCCCCATGCCGGGCGTATCAGAGGCGGAGCTCGCCGAGGTCGCCCAGCTCTCCTCACTCGCCGACGAGACCCCCGAGGGCCGGTCGATCGTCGTCCTTGCCAAGCAATACGGGCTGCGCGAGCACGACATGACGGATCTCCAGGCGACCTTTGTCCCCTTCACGGCGCAGACGCGGATGAGCGGCGTCGACTTGAACGGAAGTCAGCTTCGCAAGGGCGCGGGCGACTCGGTGATCAAGTTCGTCGAGAGCGAGGGCGGCCGACCGCCGGCCGAGCTCCAGCCGGTGCTCGACCGGATCGGCCGCGAGGGCGGTACCCCCCTGGCGGTCTCCCGCGACTCGCAGGTGCTCGGCGTCATATACCTCAAGGACACGATCAAGGAGGGAATGCGCCAACGCTTCGACCAGCTCCGCGCCATGGGCATCAGGACGATCATGATCACCGGAGACAACCGCCTCACCGCCGCCAAGATCGCCGAGGAGTCGGGCGTCGATGACTTCCTTGCCGAGGCCACCCCCGAGGCCAAGCTTGCCCTGATCAAGGAGCAGCAGGCGAGCGGAAGGCTGGTGGCGATGACCGGCGACGGGACCAACGATGCCCCGGCGCTCGCCCAGGCCGATGTCGGCGTGGCCATGAACACCGGCACGCAGGCCGCGCGTGAGGCGGGGAACATGGTCGACCTCGACTCCAACCCGACGAAGCTCATTGAGATCGTCGAGGTCGGCAAGCAGCTGCTGATCACGCGCGGCGCGCTGACTACTTTCTCGATTGCCAACGACGTGGCCAAGTACTTCGCGATCCTGCCGGCGATCTTCGTCTCGACCTTTGCCTTCACCAAGAACCACGTCGGTCCGCTCCACGTACTCAACATCATGCACCTCGGCGATCCTCGGTCGGCGGTGATCTCCGCGATCATCTTCAACGCGCTCGTCATCCCGCTGCTCATCCCGATCTCGCTGAGGGGGGTCAGCTACCGGCCGATCGGCGCGAGCGCGTTGCTGCGACGCAACCTGTGGATCTACGGACTGGGCGGGATCATCGCCCCCTTCATCGGCATCAAGCTGATCGACTTGATCGTGCACAACCTCCTTGGCGCCTAGGAATGGTGGCGCAGAACGCTCGCTGAGCGCGATGATGAAGTCTCCATGGAACCGCGCAGCTCCACCGAGGCCGAGTCGCCCATCAAGGAGCGGCGCCGAGGCCGTTACAAGATCTTCCTCGGGATGGCCGCGGGCGTGGGCAAGACCTACCGCATGCTCCAGGAGGGCCAGGCCGAGGCCGAGGCCGGGCGCGACGTCGTGATCGGCTATCTCGAGCCTCACGACCGTCCAGAGACGATCGCTCAGGCGGAGGGTCTCGAGCTGATCCCCCGCCGTCGCGTCCGCTACCGCGACGCCGAGCTCGAGGAGATGGACCTGCCCGCGATCGTGCGCCGGGCACCCGAGCTCTGCCTCGTCGATGAGCTCGCCCACACGAACCCCCCCGGCCTCGAGCACGCGAAGCGCTACCAAGACATCGAGGGGATACTCGATGCCGGCATCGACGTCTTCTCGACCGTCAACGTCCAGCACCTCGAAAGCCTCAACGACCAGGTCGCGGAGGTGACGGGCACGCGGGTACGCGAGACCGTTCCCGACGCCGTGCTCGGGACGGCCGACGACGTCGTGCTTCTAGACCTCACACCCGAGTCGCTGATCGAGCGGCTGCTCGCCGGCAAGATCTACCCGCAGGATCGGGTCCAGGCCGCCCTGAACAACTTCTTCACGGTCGAGAATCTCGCCGCACTGCGCGAGGTGTCGCTCCGCCAGGTCGCCGAAGAGGTCGAGCACAAGCGCGTGATCGTCGACCCGGCCCTGAGCAGCCGTGAGGACCGGCTGGTCGAGACCGCGGCGGCCCAGGCGATCCACGACCGCCTGCTCGCGCTCGTCACCCCCACTCCCAAGTCCCAGCGGGTGGTTCGCCGCGCGTGGCGTTCCGCCCAGCGCCTCGGCGGCGACCTCGACATTCTGTGGGTCACCAATCATGAGCCCAGCGAGCAGGAGCGCGAGCAACTCGACGCGCTCCGCCGCCTGGCGAGTGTGCTCGGGGCCCATCTGCTGATCGAGCACGGTGACGACATCGCCGCGACCGCCGCCCGGGTTGCGGAGGACCGCGGGACCACCTACATACTCATGGGCCGGCCCGCGCCCCGGTCGCCGATTCGGCGGCTGCTGCAACCAGCGCTGCCCTTTCGCCTGCTCAGTCTGCTCCCCGGGGTCGATCTCCGCATCGTTGCCGATCGCACCCGCCGCACGGGCAGCATCGAAACCCAGGAGGAACCTTGACCGCCCTGCTCATCGTGCTCGTCGTGCTGCTCGCGCTGGCCGTCGTGGCTTTGGCCGCTACGCACATCCAATATCGCCGCCGCCGCCCAACGAAGCTTCCGACCAGGAGCGCTGGGCGGATCCTCTTCCCGTTCATGGCCGGCGCGCTCTCGCAGCGGGCGCTCGATGCGGCCCTACGCCTCGCGCGGGCGGAGGACGCGACGCTCGTCCCGGTGTTCCTCGCGCGCGTCTCCATGCACCTCCCGATCGACACGCCGCTCCCGCGCCAGAGTGGCGTCGCGCTCTCCTTGCAGGAGGCGATCGAGCAGCGGGCCACGAGATGGGGGATCCCGGTCGACGCCCGGATCGAGCGCGGACGGACTTACCGCCACGCCTTGCGCCAGACCTTCGAGCACGAGCGCTACGACCGTATCGTCCTCGCCGCCGCCACGCGCGGCAACTCTGGCTTCGATGCCGACGACGTCGCCTGGCTGCTCGACAACGCCCTCGGGGAGATCGTCGTCCTGCGGCCCGGTGCCGACACCACGATCGAGGTACCGGCGCCCCCGTTCCGCGAATCTCGATCGCGCGATCTTCAAGAACAGTTGCGATAAGTGCTGAAGCCATGACGCGAATGCTCGACCCCTCCACCGGGTAGTGGAATGACGTGCCTATGTCCACCCGCCAGATGGATGTACCGCTTGAGCGCGTCTTTGCCGTCTTGGCCACCCCGGCGACCTACGCCGACTGGGTTGTCGGCTCGGACATCATCCGCGGCGCCGAGCTGAACTGGCCGGCGGTCAGATCGCGCTTCTATCACCGCGTCGGTTGGGGGCCTTTTAAGGTCAAGGACCACACGGAGGTGATCGATGTCGACCCACCCCGCCGCCTCATCCTGCACGCGCGCGCGCGACCGGTGGGCACGGCGCTGGTGGCCCTGGCGCTCGAGCCACGCGACGGTGGCACCTACGTGACCATGACCGAGACGGGGGGCGATCCGCTTTCGCGCCTGTCGATAAATCCGTTGACCGAGCCGCTCGTGAAAAGGCGCAATGACGTCGCGCTCTGCCGCCTGGAGCGCATCGCCAGGACGGGCGTGTCGAGGCCTGAGAAGCTCTAGGCGCGCCAGGGCCGTAGCCGGCGATCGGCGAGAAGCGCCCGTGCCGCCGACCTGCCGCCCATCCCATGGACCGAGCCACCGGGGTGGACCGAGGCGCCCGCGACGTAGAGCCCGCGGAGCGGGGTGCGATACCGACAGAGCTCGGGGCCCGGACGGAAGATGAGCTGCTGGTCGAGCTCGTACGAGCCGCCCCCCAGGTCGCCGCCGACCAAGCTCGGGTTCTCGGCCTCGGTCCGCTGTGGATTGCGAAGCGCCCGCGCGAGCACGATGTCCGAGAAGCCCGGGGCGAAGCGCTCGAGCTGAGCTTCCACTCGCGCCGCGATCTCCTCGTCCGAGCAGTCGTAGCGGGCGGGGACGTGCGCGTAGCAGTACAGGGTGTGGTTGCCGTCGGGGGCGCGCGAGGAGTCATACAGCGTGTGCTGCCCGACGACGAGCGCGGGGCGCCCGGGCACCTCGCCGCGCGCTCCCGCCTCGGCCGCCGCTGCGAGGTCGCGCAGCTCCCCGCCTACGTGGACGACCGCCGCCTCGCGCGGCTCGGGAGCAGCCCACGGCACGGGAGCGCGGAGCGCATAGTCGAGCTTGAAGGCGGCTGTTCCGTAGCGCCAGATGCGCAGCCGCCGCAACACCCGGTGGGGCAGCGCGTCGTCGGGAAGCAGGGCGGCCAGCGGTCGCGCGCTGATCGTCGTCAACACATCGCGGGCGGGGATCTCCTCGCCGTCGGCCAGCGCGACGCCGGCGACGCGACCGCGGCGCACGAGCACGCCTGCAACATGTGCTTCACAGCGCACGATGACGCCCTCGCGAGCGGCGATCGAGAGCAAGGCGTCGGCGATCCGGCCCTGGCCACCGGCGGGAAACGGCCAGCCGTGCGAGTGGGCCACGAGCTGGAGCAGAAAGCCAAACGCTCCACTACCGGCCGTCGAGGGTGGGAGCCCGGAATGCTGCGCCGACCCGGCCAACCACGCCGTGGGACGAACCGCACCGTCGAATACGTCGAGGCCGAAGGCCTCTACCGAGCCCGTCATGCGCCGCGCGAGCAGCAGTCCGTCGCGGCGTAGGGACGCTGCCAGCGCGATCGGACGCTTGACCGGGGGCAGCGGTCCGAGGATCGTCTCCACGATATCCTGGGCCAGCGGACGGCATTGCTCGATCAGCTCACGCCATCGGCCGCCGGCGCCCGACTGCGCGCGATCGAGCGAAGCGACCGTCGCGTCGAGGTCGTGATGCAGCGCGATCGCCGTCCCGTCCTCGAACGGGTGAGCCATGATCGCATCGGGCCACACCCAGCGCAGCCCCTCGGCCTCCAACTCGAGCTCCCGCATCGCCGGCGACGCCACAGTCATCGGATTGAAGCCGGCGCAGTGATCGTGCACGTAGCCAGGCAGCGTGTTCTCGACGCTCGACGAGGCACCCCCGGGCCGCGGCGAGTGCTCGAGGACGGTTACGTCGAGGCCGGCGCGGGCGAGGTTGATGGCCGCCACGAGACCGTTCGAGCCGGCGCCGACCACGATCACCCGCCGGTCGCGACTCATATTGTCCGGAACCGCCGGGGGACGGCATCGACGGCGGCGGAAGGGGCTCTAGGCGCGGATGCGATCACCGATTGGCAATACCCGGTTGTGGACCACGGGAAGCATGCGAGGCCGGTCGCATGCGGGGATCTCGAGCAATTCGAAGCCAAGACCCGACTTCTACAGCACTGGCACCGACGCGCGCGCTTCGCCGCCATCCTTCCGCACGCCATGCCCAAGCAGAGTTGGATATGGTGCGGTCGGTTGTCCACCACCGTGTCTGACCGCTCGGTCCCGGTTCCCGAGCAACGTCCATTCGTCCAGGGGGTGTGGCTGCGGCTCGTCCGCCATCCGCTGCTGCTCGCCCTGCTCGTGTACATGGTGGTGGACATTGCTTACTTCGGGGCACACGTAATCCCCAATATCGGGCATGTGTGCGCCTGCCGCGCGGGTGCCGATCCGACCAGCTACATGTGGTTTCTCGCGTGGTGGCCGCACGCGCTCCTGCACGGGATCAATCCTTTCGTCACCAATGTCCTGTTCGCGCCGGGTAAGACGAACCTCGGAGCCGTCGACGTGGTCCCGGGTGCCGCGACTCTGGCGAGCCCGATCACACTGCTCTTCGGTCCAGGTCGATCATCTCTTCTTGCTCGACCACGTGGCGCCCGTGCGGATGGCGATTTACATGTTCTTGATCGTCGCGGTGATCGTCGCGATCTGGCTCGGTCAGCCGCGCCGTGGCAGGCTGGGCGCGGCAAAATGGGTGGTCGCCGCCGCCGCGCTCGCGATGCTCGTGCCCAACCTGGGCTCCGGCCTGTGGCATACCCCGACCGAGAACCCGCCGCTGTTCACCACCTCGGCTTACCGAACGGTCATCCGCCCCGGGTCGATCGTGCTTCCGCTGCCCTTCGCGATGTACGGCTCGAGCATGCTGTGGCAGGCCGAGGCCGGCTTCAGCTTCAGGATGGCCGACGGCTACGTCGGGGCCGTCGCGCCGTCGGGCTGGGCGCGTGACCTCGGTTCGCTGTCGAACCCGCAGGTCCCGCCGCAGCCCTCGGCGCTGGCGGCCTTCCTAGCCGAGCGCCACGTGAGCACCGTGCTCCTCGACGCCCACGATGCGGGAGCGTGGCCCCAGGTTCTGGGCGCCCTCGGGCTCCACGCCCGATTGGTCGGCGGAGTGTTCGTCTACCCGCTACCCGCCTCCTTCTCCGCCGGTCGCCCCGCCGCCATCACCGGCTGACCGAGGCTCACGTCAGTCAGGCTGTGGGAGGAGGTCCGCTGGCCGAGTTGCGCTTGATCGCCACCGGGTCCGTCGAGCCGCCGTTCGCGGCGTCGATCGCGCCGGCCGGCCGGGTCGGCATCTGTGCCGCCGCGTAGGCGTCGATCTCGTCGAGAGTCTCGTGCTCGAGGAGCGCGCGGGCGAGCGTTTCGAGCTGATCGCGGTGCGCGGTCAACGCGGCCGTCACTTCGCCGTGGGCGGCGTCGATCATCCGGCGCATCTCCTCGTCGACGATGCGCTGGGTGCCTTCTGAGCTCTCGCCCGCGCCGGTCATGAACGGCCCGCGTCCTTCGGCGGGCAGGACGGTGACGAAGCCGATGGCGTCGCTCATCCCCCACCGGCCGATCATCTGGCGTGCGATCGCGGTGACGTGCTCGATGTCGGACTCCGCTCCGGTCGTGATCGTCCCGTAGACGATCTCCTCGGCGACACGGCCACCGAGCGCCACGTCGATCTTGCCTACGAGAGCCTCGCGCGTGTAGGAGACCTGGTCGTCGTCGGGCGCGGACAGGGTGACGCCGAGGGCGGATCCGCGCGGGATGATCGACACCTTGCGCACGGGGTCGGCGCCCGGGGTGAGCATCCCCACCAGCGCGTGGCCTGCTTCGTGGTAGGCGGTCCGCTCGCGGTCGGCGGCCGAGAGCACGATCCCCCGCGGAGCGCCGAGGAGGATCTTCTCGAGCGAGTCGGTGAAGTCGCTCGTCTGAACGCAATGATGATCGCGGCGCGCGGCGAGCAGCGCCGCCTCGTTGGCGAGGTTGGCGAGGTCGGCGCCGACCATTCCGGGCGTCGTCGCCGCGAGTGCTTCGAGGTCGACGCCGTCGGCCAGCGGGATCGAACGCGTGTGTACCTCGAGGATCTTGCGCCTCCCGACCCGGTCTGGTGGCTGCACCGCTACGCGCCGGTCGAAGCGTCCCGGACGCAGCAGCGCGGAATCGAGGATCTCAGCCCGGTTGGTCGCCGCAAGCACGACTACGGCCTCGACGGACTCGAAGCCGTCCATCTCGGTCAGGATCTGATTGAGCGTCTGCTCGCGCTCGTCGTTGGCGCCGGCGACAGAGACCGATCCTTGCCGGGAGCGGCCGATCGCGTCGAGCTCGTCGATGAAGATGATCGACGGTGCCGCCTCCTTCGCCTTCGCGAACAGGTCACGGACGCGCGATGCGCCGACGCCGACGATCGCCTCGATGAACTCGGACGCCGAGATCGAGAAGAAGGCAGCGTGTGCCTCGCCCGCCACGGCGCGGGCGAGGAGCGTCTTGCCCGTCCCCGGCGCGCCGGAGAGGAGCACCCCGTGGGGCATCCGTCCCCCGAGGCGGCCGTAGCGCTCGGGTGTTCGCAGGAAGTCGACGATCTCGGTGAGCTCGGACTTGGCCTCGTCGATTCCCGCCACATCGGCGAACGTGACCCTGATCGTCGCCGGATCGATCCGGCGCGCCTTCGAACGGCCGAAGCTACTCAAAGCACCCATGCCACCGCCCGCCTTGGCGGCGCGGCGCATGAACAGGATCACCACGCCGACGATCAGTAGCGTGGGTCCGAACCCCAGGAGCAACGAGGTCAAAAGCGAGGTCGTCTGCACCGTGGACTCCGCGTCGATCTGGACCTGGTGGGCCTGGAGGAGCGCTGCCAGCTGATCGTTGTTCCAGAACGCGGGCACCTGGGTCGCGAACAGGGTCGTCGCCGTGGCGGTCTTATCGCTCGCCGGATAGCGCACCTTGGCCTTGAACGTGCCCTGGATCGTGTCGCCCTTGGAAGCGATCGAAGCGACCCGCCCGGCCTGCACCTGCGAGACGAAGTAGGGGCTGAACGGCACGTTGACCCGAGGCTGGCCGCTCGGCGAGAACAGGAGTAGCACTCCCCAGTTCAAGACCAGCAGCGCGATCGCGAATACGACAAACCCGCGAGTTCGGTGTGGCGGTCGCGTCGCCGGCCGCTCGGGCATCCCTCGCCCATCGGGGGCAGGGGCCACGCGCCAGCCGCGCGCGTCGCGCGGCATCGGCTTCCTCGGGTCCGCCTGGGACATCGTGACCTCCTGGGTTGAGAACCTCAGAAGTCAGAGTGTGCTGCCGGCCAAATCGGGCCCGACCTCGCGCTGATGCCCTCCTGCACCAGATGATAGCCACACCTCCAGCTCGTCAGGCAGGTGGGACAGGCGGCTCCGATTCCCGGATCTCGCGTTGGTCGACGAGATCTGTGGGCGCGAGGATGAACACTTCGCACATCATGTCCGGGTGCTGCTGGTTACCGCTCATGAAGCCAATCACCTTGCGGCCCGTCGCCCCTTCGATCACCGCCTCGAAGCGGTCGCGCATCAGGTCCTGAAACTCCATTCGCTGCCGGATGACGGCATCGCCCCGTCCCCCTTCGAGCAGCGTCTCCTCAACGCGCGAGAAACCGCCACGCAGTAGGCAGACGACGAGATCGTCCTCGTAGTAGGACTTGGTGCGCGTAGGTCCTCGCCCGTAGAACTCCTTCAGCAGCGCGACCATCCCATCGGAGATTGCGGTCAGCACATCGCCATGCGATTGCCGGCTGGTGGTGATATCTCGTGGCGTCATGGCTAAGAAATTCAATGGTAGTCGGGAGGGGCGCTAAGTTTGTGGTGTCGCTCGTCGGGTTCTCGCCCTTCGCCTCGCGCGCGAATCTGCCTCGGAGGACGAGAGACAGGCGGCCATGCCGGCCCCCGACCTGCCGCTGACGGGCAACGCGCTGCTCGTCGGCGTGACCGACGCGATGGTCGCATTCCATCAGCGCTACCACCACCGCGCACCTGTCACCGCCAAGACGCTCCTGCTCGGGGATGAAATGCTCATCTGCGTTCTCGGAGGGGTGTACACCGATGTCGAGAAGACGATGATCGAGCTCCAACGGTCCCTTATCGTCCAAGAGACCCGCAGCGCCTTTCAGAACGCCATGCAGCACAGGTTGATCGAGTCCGTCGAGCACCTGTCAGGCCGCGACGTCATGACCTTCATCTCCAACCACCACGTCGGACCCGACATGGAAATCGCGCTGTTCATCCTCGATTCGGTCGCCTGTAACCGATCCTGGAGTCACCGCGACCCTGATTCGAAGCGGCGCGCGAGGACGGCCACGGAGACCGTCGCGATCCCGCCGATCCACGCTCGGGTGCGCTAGCGTTCGGCCGGCGGCGTCGCGGCACCGAGTTGGGCCGGCGCGCTCGAGGGCGCGCCTTCCCTCTCCGGGGTAACCCCGGGGATCACCGATTACCTAGGCAAGTACATCGCGAGCCCTACCGTGCATCCGATGGGAGGCACGTCTGGGCACGCGCGACGAGAGCAGTCGGAGCGCGACGCCGCAATCATTCGCTCGATGTACAGCGCTCGGGAGCGATCCGTGCTCGCCCAAGAGCTCGCGGCCGCATTCCTCGAGGGACCATGGAAGGCAGACGAGGTCGCTGAACGCGGCTCCGGCTGTCTGGATCGCTGGCCGAGCTGGATGAGCGCACTGGCGCTGCACGTCGTGGCCGCTTATCGCACGCCGCCAATCGACCGCCCCGGCGAGCTCATCGGCGTGATCGAGGCCTTCCTGTCCCATCGAAGTGGGAAATCCGAGCCGCTGCAGATTATCCGCCTGCTCGCCTATCAGGACCCAACGCCCCCGCTCCTCAAGAAGAGCCTCGCGATCGACCGCAACTGGTCGATCTCTGCGATCGACTCGGTGAGCGAGCTCGCCGAGCGGCTGGAGCTGAGCGACGGCGAGCTCGCGTGGCTCGCCGATGTGCGTGGCCTGGAGCGAACCGTGACTGAAGCGAAGCTGCGTAACTACCGCTACCGGACGGTTCCGCGCCGGAGCGGATTGCCACGGATGATCGAAGCCCCAAAGGCTCGACTCAAGGAAATTCAGCGGTGGCTGCTACGCGAGATCCTCGACCATGTCCCGCCGCACGACGCCGCGCACGGCTTCACCCGCGGCCGCAGCGTGGTCAGCCACGCCCGGCTCCACGTCGGCCAGCACGCCGTCATGCGCCTGGACCTCAGGGACTTCTTCGCCTCGGTCAGCGCCGGTCGCGTATACGGCATCTTCCGCACCGTCGGCTATGGGCCCGCCGTCGCGCACGTCCTGACCGGACTGAGCACCAACGCCATCCCGGTCGCCGTATGGGGAGAGATCCCGCGCGCCACCGATCCGCTCCTGATCCAGCCCCATTTCTGGCTGGGGCGCCAGCTCGTCACCCCGCACCTTCCCCAGGGCGCCCCGACCTCGCCGGCCCTGGCCAACCTCGCGGCGTTCCGGCTCGACCGGAGGCTCGCCGGCCTGGCTGCCGCGCTGGGATTGCGTTACTCCCGCTACGCCGACGACCTGACGTTCTCGGGGTCGAGGGTGCCGCGGGTGAGGGGCGGGCCGTTCGAGGGACTGGTGGCAGAGATAGCCCGCGAGCAGGGCTTTGCCGTGAACCCCGATAAATCTGCGCTCAGCACCGCGGTGGGACGGCAATCGGTCTGCGGGGTCGTCGTGAATGTCCACCCCAACATCGCCCGCGCCGAATACGACCGGCTGAAGGCGATCCTTCACAACGTCGCTCGTCACGGGCCAGAGAGCCAGAACCGATCCGGGGCCGCCGATTTCGAGGCGCATCTTCGGGGCCGGATCGCTTGGGTTGCATCACTGAACCCGGAGCGGGGAGAAGGGCTTCTGCAGCGCTTTGCCGAGATTGATTGGAGCCACCCGCCCGGCGCGGCGGGCGCCGACGGGTGACACACGTTGCAGGGGCGATCCGAGATATCGCGCTCGAAGGGATCAGATGGATCCGCGCGGCGCCAGCCAGACGCTGACGAAGCGCAGATCGGTCTTCTCAGACACGATCTCGTAATCGTTGTCGTAATGCAGGACACCCAGGTCGTGCGTGTCGGCCAGTGCCGCGATGAGGAGATCGACCGGTGGCAGGCGGTGGTGTCCAGCTCTCGCGAGCTGGCGCTGCGCGTCGATTGCCCTGCGCTCAACGCGCTCGTCGATGTGAACGTTCGGCAGCGCCATCAGCTCACTGAGCAGCTCTTCGTGAGCTCGAGCGTTCCGCGCGGAGTACCCGGCCTCCAGCAAGAACGGGAGGCAAGTGGCGATCCGCCCCTCCTCCAGCCACTCAGCGATCTCGTCGGCTCTATCCTGCACGACCGCGGCTTGGTCGAGTCGCGCCCAAGCTGAATTGTCGAGTAGGAGCTCAGCCGTCAAGGCCGGACCCAGCCGCTCGAGCGGACTTGATCGGCGGCTTCGACGTCAGCGCCGAGCGCACGCGAGCGCACCCGGTCGGCGAGGCGCCGCCGCTTCGCCACATCGCCGTCCCGCGCGGATCGGATTGCGTCGAGCTTCACGCCCGCACCGAGCACCACGAGCTCCCCGAGCTCCACACCGTCGGTTCCTACCTCTTGGCGTAGTTCATCGAGCGCGGCCTGTACGGGCGGCGTTTCGGTAATCGCGTGGCGACGGCGTTTGGTGGGCACCAACGTAGTGTAGCACTGGTGCGACACCGTGAGGTGGGGCCAATGCATGTGACGCTCGCAAAGCAACTGGCCGTCTCGACCGTGACATCAGCCGACCTGCGTCGTATAGCTTGGACACATAACGACCTCGACCGAAAGCAGGCTCGATGCCCTCACGGATCGCGCTCGGCGTGCCCGCACTGGCCGCGCTTGCCGCGTTAGCTCTCCTCCTGTCAACAGCCAGCACCGCAATCGCCGACACGGCCGATACCTCCGCCTCCCCCGCGACGCTGACCGTCGAGGGCGAGGGGCAGGTGAACGTCGTACCCGACCTGGCGAGCCTGAGCGTCACCGTCAACCGCTCTGCGACGACCTCGCGCGCCGCGCTCAGCGCGGCGAACACCCGCACCGACCTGATCACGCGTGCGATCCGGGCGCTCGGCGTCCCGTCCAGCGGGATCCAGACCCAGTCCGTCAATGTCTCAAACACCTCGCACAAGGCCGGTCCGAAGCACAACCGCCACCTGGTCAGGCGGTTCACCGCCACCGAATCGCTTTCCGTCACGAGCGCTGCAACCCTCGCGGGCGCCGTGATCGACGCCGCCACCCACAACGGCGCCTCCAGCGCGAACGGCCTGTCGTTCTCGTTCTCAAACCCGGCAGCCGGCCAGATCGCCGCCAACAGCGCGGCCCTGGCCAACGCCAAGCAGCAGGCGAACGCGGCCGCGGCCACGCTCGGCTACACCGTCACCGGCGTGCAGTCGGTCGACTTGAACCCGCAGTCCGGCGTGGTCACCCCCGGCACCAGCGAGTCGGCACCGGCATCCGCGCCCAAAGGCGCACCGACGCCGACCACGGTCAACCCTGGCGTCCAGCAGGTCGACGCCGAGGTCGAGGTCGTCTACACGATCGCTCCATCATCCGCATAGGTCGGGAGTGATCGCGGTTGCGCGCCGCGGAGACTCGATCGTCTGTAGTACCCGAGCAATCGCTCGCGGTCGGTGTCCGGCGCGTTTGTGGAACGGGTAAATGCCGTTGCATGCTCGACGCCGATGGAATCGCGGAGTCCTGGGAAACGGTGACTTCCCGCCTGCGACGCGTTCTGCGCCCGCCCAGAGCGGCAGCCGGAGCGCCCTACGGGGAAGCCACGCGGACTGCCGGGACTCCGCTCGAGAACGAGGTACGCGGCCAGGCGCGATGCCGGTGAGCACAGACGACTTCATCCCTTCGCCAGCCCGCTGAGCGACGAACCCTAGCCGCGCCCGAGACACCGGACCGCGGCGAAGAGCAACACCAACAAGAAAACGGCCGCCCCGAGTGACTGGGACGGCCGCCGAAGCATTGCCCGCGCGAAGTCTTTGGCGAGAAGCGCGCGGGCACCAACCCCAGGAGGGTACCTGATGCACACCCTGTCCACCCGCACCCTGTCCGCGCTCGCGTTCGACCCGCGTACCCCTGGTCGTGACGCGCGCGGAGGATCAGGGGACGTCGCGCTCGATCACAACGACGAGCGGATCACGATGCCCGCGACGATGACCGCTACGAGCACGGCGGTCCAGAACATCCACTTCGGGCTCCGCAACAGGTCGCCGAGGTCGGACACGCCGTAGTGCTGCTGGCGGAGCGCCTGCAGGCGCTCGCGGTTGGCCGCGATCTCGGGATCGCCGGACCCCGGGGGCTCGTCGGAGGGCGGTGACGCTTCATCGGCGGCCTCCCGCCGCTCCGGCGCGGGGGTCGGGACCTCCTGGCCCGTGGCGGTGAGATGGGGGCCGTCCGGGTTCACCTCGAGCTTCAGGTGCCCCTCGCCAGCGAGCGCCCGGGCGATGGCGTCGCTGCTCGGGCGGTCGGTGCGGCGCCGTATTGCCATGGGCCCAGGATAAGGCCCCGAGCGTGGCCTCCCGACCGGTGAGCCGAGCGAGCGCAGCAGATGTTGGACGAGGCCAAGCGCCACGTACGGCTGAACGCCTCTGTACAGGAACGCCATGGCAAAGCTCACCCAGGCGGCGATCGACGAAGCCGGGCTCAACGATGCTGACTACGCAGTAATCGAGCCGGTTCGGAGTCACAGCATCGCTGGGCGCCAAGGAGGGATACGCCGCCCTTCGGCTGAGTCGGGCGTCGCGCAGTCGCCGGCGTGAGTGGTGCTCCCGCGGCGCTAGACGTCCTTGTCGCGGACGTCGGCCAGGGGTTTGTCAGCGGCCGCGCTCAAGAGCGTCAGCAGCCTGGCGTTCTCCTCGGCAGCCGTGAGCGTGTCCGAGGTCTTCTCGGCGGCGGGCTCCATGACGTTGGAGACGATCTCCGGCATGTCGTCGACCACCTTCATCGCCGCATCCTGGGTAGTGAGCATGCTGACCGTCGACTGGACTACGGGGGGCACGTGCGGTGGAGCAGGGGTGACCCCGCTGATCGCCGCAACCGGCATGGTGGCGCCGGCGAAGAACTTCAGTCGTCTGCGTCGCCGGTCCTTGGAAAGCTTGAGGGGCGGGTGCGTCGGTTGCTCCGCCGCCTGCGCGCGGGCGATGGCCATCACCCGCTCCGCGTTCTTGGGGAAGCGGAGCTTGTCCTTATCTTGCCGGTGGTAGACCCTCATTGGTCCCTCTCAGGAAGGGTACTCCGTGATCGCCTCGGGTTTCGCCGTGTGCAGGTCGAGCAACTCGACTGGCGCAAGTGCGTTGAGCGCTATGACCGACCCGGCGCCGTGCTGGGAGTAAGGCTTGGTCGGCCGCGCAAGCAGGCTGCTCAGCCCGACGATCACCTGCCCGGTGCTTCACCGAACGTGACCCGGCCAATGCCATCGTCGTCCAACACATCGTGGATATCCAGCCGGCTCGGCTCCTAGCCCGCATTGGCGCGCGATCCTTGGGAAAAGCCGGTCCCGTCGTGGGCGAGGGCAGCGGCGCCGCAAGCGGGGGGGATTGGTGCGCGCACGAGCTCTCCGAGGGTCCCTGTCGCTCCACCATTGACGTAGTAGAAGCTGGTCGGGGCGACGGCCAGAAGCCAGCTCTGCGCCGGCAGCCCAAGCGCGGCGCGTGGCTGCCCGCTCACGGGGTTGCCGCAGTAGTTGCGCTGCGGGCCACCAGCGACTTGCGTGACCCACAGGATCCCGTCTCTCACGACGGCCCGGATCCCGTTGGTCGCGTTCACGAGCGGAGACACTCCACCTTTCGCAGCCCAACTGATGCTCGGGTATCGCGCCGTCGCCAGGTCATCGACGTGGACTCGTTCGGCGTATCCCATCATCCCGGTCGCCTCGCTGATCCACGCCCCGCCGTCGATGATCCCGCCCAGGTACGGCTTGGTCACTCCTTCGAAGATCGGCGAGCTGGCGATCAGCGCGCCCGTGTGAGGATCTCGGCGCTGCAGGCGCGCAAGCTCCTGCCCCTCGCTCACCAGCAGCACTCGACCCGAGGGATCAGCGGCGACGTCAATCCCCCCAGCGCGCGGAATCGGTAGCGCCGCTGTCACCTCACCGCTCGCCAGTGAGACTCGGTCAAGACGATCGGCATTCCCGCCCCATAACCAGCCGCCGGCGACAGCCAGCGCCCCGACGGTCCCGTCGTCAGGAACAGATCCCGGCAGAACCTCCCGCGAGCGAACATCGAGCGAGGCCGGATCAAGCCGCCACAGCCACGACGTCTGCGCGCGAGTCGTGCTCACCCAGAGCACCCCGTCGTCGAGGAGCGCCTGGTCGAACGCGCTCCCCAGCCGGCGGACCGCGTCCACGCGGCCGGAGATCGGGTCCACCCGCATCAGCTCGCTCAGAACGCGATCACCGGCTGGCGTCACCTGCTGCGCCACGTACAACTCGCCGCCGGCCGCGTACGCCTGCGGATTCAGCAAGTGCCGCAGCAGAACATGTCTGCCGCCGCGCGACGGCGCAGACGAAGCGCGCTTGGACAAGGACGGGTGATCCGTCAACGAGGTGTGCGAGGCGCTCGAGGAGCCGCAACCCGCCGGCACCAACAGGGCGAGCAGCACTACGACGCCCGCGACTCCCGTCGACACACGCGGCATCCGGCTCGAGCGAGCGAAACCGATCAAACGCATTCCCTGTTCTATTGCTTCAGCCAACTCACCTGTGACCAGCGCGCAGTAATTCGAGCCGACAACCTCCAATGCTCGACCGTGACTCGGAGCGATCCCAGCACCCCCGCGGCGATCCCTTCGCCTCGCGGAGCAAGCCGGGCAGCTGGTGCTCGGCGCCGATGTAGTCGTGCTTGAGCCCCGCGCCTCCTCCTGCGCAAACACACCCACCTCGCGGAGCGACGCTGTGGACTGTCTGAACAGGCCCAAGGGTCGCACCGTCGCCTCCGGGCCGCAAGGGCCCATGTTTGCGTCCCCCGCCGACCACCGAAAACGGGAAGCGGCGTGACCTGATCTCAGGCCGGCCGCTGCGCGCCATCCGACGGTTCGGCCAACAGAGCGCGTTGTTTCGTCGGTGAGGGATGCGGGGCGCGATTCCAATCGGGCGGGTGCTTGGGGCAGTCGGGACCGCGACGGCTCAGGTGGCGCGAACCTCAGGCTCGTCGCGTGGGAGCTGTCTGTGGAGGAGCGGCGGGTCGCCGATGGCTGGGAGCAGGCGGTGAACGACGGGCTGATCAAGGTCGCCGGACGCGACGCCGCCAACGACGAGGAGCTGTGGCGGCTGACGCCGGGCGGCTGGTCTGCGCTCGCGTCGGCGCGCGAGCCACGCTGAACAGCGAGTGCACCGGCACGGACGGAACCGTTCGGAGGTACGCCCGAACGGAGATGGCCGGACGGCCTGATCAGCACCTCCGCGTTCCGGCGAAGGAGACGAGACATGACCGGGGCCGGTTGGCCCAGGTGTCGCTTGAGAATCGCGCCGCAATGCTGACCGACAAGACCACGCCGCCACCGCCCCAAACGACCGCCGCACTGCACCCGCCGTCGTTCGTGGATCCCTCAGCGGGACATGCACGAAAGGGTGCGCGACTCCCATTCCGCGTCACGCGGGCGCGTCCATGCCCCGCTCTGCGTCGAAGTGGAAGCGATCGAGTTGCCAGCGCTGGCGGCGACGACGCCACGAGCGCTTCTGGACTTGGTGATGATGCGCCGCATGGTTGTCGGCCCGTGCCGCGGACTGTGGGAGCATGGAAACGGATGAATTGGCTGGACCGAGTGCGTGGTCAGAGAGAGCCGCGGCTCGCCCGCAGACGTTTGGGCCGCGTTGGCGTTCGGGTGCTGCTGATCGCCGTCGCGATCTGTGTCGTGGCGTGTGGGAGCGCCCGCCCGGATCGGAGCGGTGCCGACCGACCGGCTTCAGCGTCGAGCGAGCCCGCATCATCACGGCTGGCGTTGGCCGCGTCACTGGCGAACGCGCTACGGACGATCTCCTTTCTCGGCCCGCAGACCGGGTACGGATTCTTCCAGACCCAGGGCAACGGGGCCTGCATGGACGCGGTCGCGAAGACGGTTGACGGCGGGGCGCGCTTCACCGCGCCGGTCCGCGTGGTCAGGTTCGGGTGTAACGGGTTCGCGCCCGTGAGCGCGCTCGCGTTCGACGCTTATGGCGACGGCTTCCTCTATGGGCCGCGGCTGTTCGTCTCCCACGACGGTGGTCGACGCTGGACGCGCCGCGCGATGCCGGGCGCAGTGATCGCGGTGTCGGCTATCGGACGGTCGGTGTGGATGCTCGAGGACGTGTGCACCGCCGGCCGGAGCCGCACTGGGCGGTGCCCGGTCCGGCTGCTCGTCTCGCTCGACGGCGGCCGCACGTGGGTGCCGTCGCGTACGCTGCCGTCCGGCGCCACAGTCAACCCCGACTTAGCACAGTCCGGCGCAAATGGGCAGAGCTGGCTCGTGCGCGTCAGCGGCTCTGCGGGCTACCTGCTGTCTGACCCCACCGACGGCAAGACGCTTGGAGGTCGCACTGCACCGTTGTGGTACACCGACGACAGTGGTGCGTCGTGGGTGGCCAGGCGGGTCGTCTGCGCTGAGCGAGACGCCTTTTCCGTCGTTCTCTCAGCAGCGGCGGACGGTTCGCTGGTGGCCGTGTGTGCCGGGGAGCCGACCGCCGGCTTTCAGCCCAAGTCCTCGTCCGTTTCGACCAACGGTGGGCGAACCTGGGCGGTGCACGGGCCGTGCACCACGGACTACGCGTGCAAGACGGGTGTACTCAGCGATGGCTACCTCGGCGAGGTCGACGCCGTCACGGCTGACACCGCGTACGTGATCGGCCCGCGCAACCCACTCGTCTTCACCCACGATGGCGGCCTCACATGGCACGTTCAAACCGCTGTCGGATATGGAAACGGTTCGCCTGCTCAGGTCGTGTTCTTCGACCGCGCCGACGGCGTCGTGATCGGCCGACCGAACACCGCGACCGCGCCAGTCAACATCTGGCGCACCTCCAACGCCGGCGAGACCTGGACCGCCGTAACTCCGACCGTCTCGTAATGATCACCGCTGCAGGACAGGATCATGGGCCCGGAACCGAGCTCGGTTCGCGCCGGTAGCGCGTCCTGCCTTGCGAGTAAGTCCGGTCGGTGCGCCGGATGTCAATCCTGCGTGCGGAGATCCTCGTACCCCGGGTCGTACTGCAGTTCGACAGCATCTCCGTAGCGCTCTGCGACCGCCCTCGCGACTCGCGAATCGACATCGGTGCAACCAACGCAGACGGTGCACGTGGTTTCGGCCGACCCGATCGAGACGATCGACCCCGACGGGTCCTCGATCGCCACAATCGTGATCTCGTCCTGAATGGCAAGCACCAGCGACCACGAGCGGATCGCAGCGAACACCTCGATGTTGGCCTCCGGCACAGCACCTCTGACCGTAAGCAGCAGATCTCGCTTCGTTGCGGGCGTCACGCCGACGTGGATGACCCCGTCTGAGGTCCCGTAGATCGGCCCGACCCCCATCGGATCCCACGGCGCCCGCCGCGGCGCGGACTGCGCTCAGCAGCGGGTATGGATGGTGTGTGGTAGAGGGGTCAGGGTCAACGAAGCTGCGGGAAACGAACGGGTTCGTCGGGTCTCGCTCGGTCTCGACGAACCGCTTGTAGTCCTCGACGGCCGCTCGCCGGGCCGTGTCGTCGCTCTCTGCCATTTGCATCTGTCTTCGTACATGGTCGGGGGGCTCCTGTGACTGCTCGTTAGCGGATCGAAGATCGAACACTCTGCGTCGTCGTCTATGCCGCGTACCAGCGGCCGGGCTGGGGGTACACCTCGACGGCCTCGGGCGCTGCGATCTCGCGCAGTTGAGCCGCGACCTCGTCGGTCATCGGCCAGACGCCGACGCGGATGACCCAGCCATCCTTGCGACGCTCGGGGAGGGCTTCCCGCAACGCGTCGATGTCTCGACGGCCGATCCGCGTCATCGCCCTGTCTGGGATGTTCTCGCCATCGAGATCTGTCGGCGGCCAGTTGCGCTCGTCATATTCGCCGATCGGGCTGCTCCACTCGGCGTTCGGGCACTCCCAACGCACCGCACCGTCGGCGGACCGGCACACCAAGGCGTGATCGTGCGACTCCGCGGGGCAGGCCGGCATTGGTGCGTTGTGGACGTCGCTGACATACGCCTGCAGCTCGGCAACGAATGTCTCAACCGACTTCGGGGACGACAGGTCCGGCAACGCCAACTCGCGGCGTCCTTCCTCGCCGGATTGGATCATCACCCTGCCCGGTGCCGCGGCCCCGGCGCGGCGTCCGACAAACATCGGACCACCGAAGGCCAGGTCGTAGAGAACCAGATCAACGAACTGGAGCACCGGATTATCGTCGCCGGAAGCCATGACCGTTGATTATCCGAGCTGACGGCAGGCGGTCCTGCTCAAGAACCCTCCTTGAGCAGATCGACGGTCAGCCCGATTTCGCTGGCCGGCGACTCGATGTCTGACTTGTTCGTTGCGCGAGAAGCCCGGGTGGGCCGGCAACGGGTCGTCTCATTGCCGATCCTTCACCGGCCACGCGTGAGGCCGCGGGTCCGGGCGAGCTGATTTCGGGATCGCATCCTTGCGATCGCCAGGACCGAAGACTCAAACCAGTGACAGAAAGGAGTGAACCGGAGCGTCCCCATGCTCGACGGCAGGACACCTCTCTCGACGCTCGCGGCGGGCGACTACGAGCTCGTGGCCGGGATCGCCGAGGATCTGATCGACCCCCGTTCACCTGAGCCGATGAGCCTGGACATAGCTCGCGTCCCCGTGAGCGGGACGTGGGTGCGACACGTGCCTGCCGGCGGAGAAGCACTGAGGACCGGCAAGCGCGGGACTCCGGGCCGCTTCCACCGGCCCGGTGAGATCGCGCTGTACCTCGCCGCGCGTTCGAGGCCGACGGCGTGGGCAGAGTGGTATCGGGCGCTCGCCGAGCGCGCGCAGGAGCCGAACGAGGACGTGCCGCGGGACCTGTTCCGGGTCTCCGTGAACCTCAGCGAGGTCGTCGACGTGAGCACCACGGCAGCGCGGGCGCGCGCTGGGCTGCCCTCCAACGGCCTGGCGGTGCGTAAGCTGACGACGGCGGAGAAGGTTGCACACACAGAGCGCACAGGGGAACCCGCCTTCCCCCCGCGCTCACCTCAGATCAGATCTTCGTACAGCGCGCACCACACGGTTTGGTCCTGGGGGTTGCTCGCAGCGACGTAGAGCTGGTCCGATCCGGATATGCAGATCGCCGGGCGGCAGCCTGCGACGATATTCAGCACCGTCTGCGGCGCCCAACTCGTACCGTCAAACGTGGTGCTCCACAACCGCGGGTCGCCGGTCTCTCCGCGCCATACCGCGTATACCTGGTTGCCCCACTCGGCCAGCGCGGGACCTTCCGATGAGAGGATGCCCGGGACGCGCTGCTGCGGTGACCAATCGACGGCCCCGCCGGTCAGGGGTAGGCGCGACCACCAGATCGACTGGTCGTTGTTCATTCCCTTCCAGGCGGCGATGAGGTCGCCGCCATAGGAGGTGATATTGGGGCCGTTGCTGGAGAAGGTTCCCCCGATCACCTGCTGCGGATTCCAGGCGTAGCCGTCGGGAGAGCTGCTCCAGTACTGGGCCTGATCGTCATTCAGGCCGCGCCACGCCGCGTACACGGTCGGGCCGACGCCGGCGAGGGCGGGCTGCGAGGCGCTGCCGACGTGCGGGATGTCGATCTGGGGCTGCCAGCCGCCCCCGCCGTCGGGCGTGCCCGGAGCGAAGTAGGCCGACCACAGTCCCTGGTCGCCGTTGGCGCCCTTCCAGAGCGCGCACAGGTATTGGCCGGTATCGTCGAGGCGCTGCGCGAGCGCAGCGCCGATGCTCGAGGCAATGCCCGGGATCGTCACCGGTGGCGTCCAGAGCTCGTTTGTCACGTTGACGCGTTGCGAGTACCAGATCCACTCGTCGTCGGACCCGCGCCACGCGACTGTCGGGAAGCCATTCCAGTCCGATGCCGCAACCCCTCCCTGCGTGAACGCGCCAGGTACCACTTCCACGGCCATGTCCCGCCTCCCCGGTTGACTCGACAAGCCGCATCGTATCCGGGGGTGTGGGTCACCGTATAGGTGCCAGCACTTGTTTTGCCCCCCCAGGCCAGAATTCAGGAGGTGGCAAGCGGATGGCAAGACTGTGACGCTCACCGAGCCGGGTGTGGCGGGTGAGTGGGACGTCGAGTCGCTCGATGACGGGCGGCTGTTGCTCTCGCCACACATTGGGCCTAGCATCGTCGAGCTCGAAGCAGAGTACGGCGAGCGGCTGCAGCGCGAGGCGTTCGAGCGCCGCTGGGACCACCTTCCCCGCGACGGGAACGGGTAGTAGCCGATCGACATACCCGAGGGGCGCCGCCAGAAGCGCTACCCGGCGGCGAGCCGGGCGCTGATTGTCGCGGTGGAGGGTTGCCGCGTGTTCGAGGCTACGGTCTGCCCGAGCGCGAGGCTGCAGGGATGCGAAGCCGAGGGCCCTGACGGGACGCGGGCCCCCGGGGTGCGAGTACGCCTGTGCGGGCGCGACGAGCCACAGAGACGAATGGAGGTGAACGGTGAAATGCGAGTAGGAAATCGCGGTAGCCTTTGAGCTGGTGTCGACGATCGTGCGTGACCCCAAGCCTGCGGAGTTCGAGGCGCTGCTCGAGCGGCGTCAGCGACTGGGGCAGGATCGCTGGGATGAGGAGCGCGACGGGGTCTACTACCTGAACCCATCGCCCACCCATGAGCATCAGCGGCTCAGCCAGCAGCTGGCTGTGATCCTGGACCCGCTTGCCAAAGGCGCCGGGCTAGAGGCGGTCGTGGGTGGCGTGAACATCGGCGAGAAGGGCAACTACGTGATCCCCGACGCGAGCCTGCACCGGCCGGGCGCCGGCGGCACCTACGTCCCGACCGCGGCACTGGCGATCGAGATCCTCTCGCCGGGCGACGACACCTGGGAGAAGGTTCCGTTCTATGCGAGACGCGGAGTCGAGGAGTTGGCGATCGTCGACCCCCGCGAGCGCCGGGTGACTTGGCTGGAGCTGGGCACCGAGAACGAGTACCGCGAGGTCGAGCGCAGCCGCGTGATCGAGCTCTCCGCCGCCGAACTCGCAGACCGATTCGACTGGCCGAGGTAGCCCGACGCCGGCGGACGGCGCCGGCGGATGACCTTCGACCTCAGCCAGCACGTGCCGGTCCCCGCTGACGACCACACCGGCTTCGTCGAAGCCGGCCATCGCTTCAAGGCGTGGCAGCCGGCCGGCGAGACCGCCCGGCACGTACTCGTGATCCAGGCGTGGAAGGAAGGCGACGAGGACTGGGATCTCGAAACCTCTCCGCGAGCGGCCGGCCCGCCACCGCTCGAGCAGCTCACGGACCTCCGCGAGCATCGACCGGATCGGGTCAGGGAGTGAGAGACCGCCGACCGCGACCGCCCAGCCCCGCCTGTGGCACGCCGCCCGCTGCCCTCAGACCGGTTGGCCCCAGAGGCCGTACCCCAGATCCCGCAACCCGGGCCCGCCGAGCGTCTTCACTGCGGCGCCGGCCACGCGCAGCCGCGTGAAGTGCCCGTTCCGGGGAGAGAACGCCTCGACCCTCACGTGGTAGTGCAAGACGTGGCCCTGTTCCTCGGCGATGCCGCTTCCGGAGCCGAATGCATCCTTGGCGGTCCACGATGACCACGTGAGTGTCAACTCGCCGCCGCATGCATCCTGGCAACTGAGGTGACGTGGCCGGACTTGATAGCAGTTGCCGACGTACTTCTTTCCGCGGTAGCAGTCGCTATCCAGCTTCGGGAGCGTTGCCGCTTCACGAGCGGTGACGCGCCGCGTAGGCCTGCTGACGCTCCCTGGCCCGTCGGTGCCGCCGTGAACCGTGGACGCGGCGACCGCAAGTGCGGGTGCGGGCACCAGCACTGCAGATACGAGGCACGCCATCACACAGCGTTTGCGCATGACCTCAGTCCCTTTCTCGAGTGCAGCGATCTCGATTACATTCAGTGCGCGGGGATGGCCGTGGCGCGGTACGCGGCGGCAAAGCGCGAAATGAGACGCCGAGTTCGGCCCCGGTCCGTGGCATGAAGACGGGGACCTTAGGGCATGCAGAACCGCGAGGACCCGAAGACCGCCCCGTTTGGCGCGATTCTCGACCTCAGATGGCAGAGATTTCCAGCGGATGCGGGCCAAAAGTCTCACAGTGCTGAGGATGGCCCACACATCTGACGTGCGCTTCGCCGCCGAACCTCGCTGCGCACCCGCAGCCCGTTGCAGCGAAAGACACCTTTGCGGCGAAAGACGGCGGTGCAGCGAACATCATCGCTCGCGGCAGCGACCAGCAGCGCACCGCCGTCGCCGGCCTGCCTGCAGGGTGTGCCACCGCGCCTACGACGAGGGGCGCCTTGACCTTCTTCCGCACCTCGAGCCTGGATGGCGGGCGCAGGTCGCGCACGCCGTTGGACACGTTGGGCTGATCGGGCGCTGCGACGGATCAGTGGAACCAATCGAGAACCGAGAACCGGAGGACTACCATGAGCGCGATGGCAATCGCTGCGAAGAAGTTGGACGTTGCGATCGGCGACGTTGTCGAGATCGACGGTCGGCGCTATGACGTGGTCTCAGACAAAGAAGGCGGCGTGACCCTGGAGCCGGCGATCACGATGACGGTCGCTGAGATCCACGCCGCGCACGGAGGCCGGCCGCTGACCGACGAGGAATTCGAGCAACACTTCGGGCATCTCCCCTCCGACGGCGAGGGGTAGCCATGGGGGCATCCCCGCGCGGCGAGGTGCGCGTCGCGGTCCGGATCAACCGGTCATCTGGCGGGAGGAGGTGGAGCGCCTCAACGCGCGGTCGGCCGCACGAATCGCAGCCGAACGCGAACGTCGACGCCTGCTGAAGGACGGCGTCAGTACCAGGCAGTTGCTGCGTTGCGCAAACGAAGGATCCGACGGGACAAGGCTTGCGGGTCTGCTCAAGGTGTATGTCCCGATCACAGACTCGGCGGTGTCGGAGCGACCGTACGGCTTTGTGGCCGGGACGAGGACGGCCTCTACGTCGAGCTCGTTGCATTCGGGATTCGGCACCCTCCGCGCGGCACCCGCAGCGTTTACCAGCGGGCGCACAAGCGGCTTCACGGGCGCTACCCGGACCAGTAGCGCGGGCGGGCCGGCTCTCCTCCGGAACTCCGAGCCCGTGACGATTACCGCTCCACCGGGCAGGCCGGCGTGCTGCGGCGGATGGGCGAGACGCGGCTGACGAACGTGACGGGGCGCCAAGCGGATGATCGCGGAATACGATCAGTAGCCAGTCTGGTCCCCGACGTATTCTGCTGACGTCCGCATTGAGATTCGTGCAGGGTTCTGTGGCCCCACCGGCGACCTCCTCGCCGTTCTCGACCGCCCCATGCTGAAAAGCAGACGGTGATCGTCGCATGCTTGAATGCTTTAGCACTACAATCTTGACCGTGAGGACACTACATCAATGACTGGGGATGCCGGACACGCGAGGCAGGGAACGCCGTTCCCGTTCGAGGGGCCGGTACCGCCGTCGCTGCTCATCGACCGCGATCGGGAGCTCGAGCTGCTCGCCCGCCGGGCGGCGGACCGGGTCAATGTGCGGATGGTCGCGCCCCGCCGCTACGGCAAGACGAGCGTCCTGCTCGCCCACGAGAGCGCGCTTCGGCGAACGGGATGGCGGACCGCGCACGTCGACTTCTCACGCGTGACCGACCTCACCGACGCCGCCCGCCGGCTGGCGGCCGGCTACGGGGAGCTCGATGTCTCCTGGGTGCGCTCGCACCTGCAGGGGCTACTCGCTCGGCTGGGGGTCTCGCTCTCGCTGTCCGGGCCCGGGCTCACGCTCGCACCCCGGCCGCAGTCGCCCGACGGCGGGGCAGCCGAGACGGTGCTGCACCGGATGCTCGACCTGCCGCTGGTGCTGTGGCGAGAGGACGCGACCCCGACGCTCGTGGTGTTCGACGAGTTCCAGGACCTGCTCGTCGCCCGCCAGGACCTCGACGGGCTGCTGCGCTCGAAGATCCAGTATCACGGGGACGCCGCCGCCTACGTCTACGCCGGATCTGAGCCTTCGCTGATGCGCGAGCTGTTCGAGACCCGCGAGCGGCCGTTCTTCGCCCAGGCCGACCCGATCGCGCTCGACCCGCTGCCGCTCGCCGACACGCTCGAGGAGCTCGAGGCGCGCTTCCGCGCCGAGAGCCTCAACCCGGGCGAGGCACTCGCCGAGCTCGTCGCGTTCGCCGGCGGGCACCCGCAGCGGACGATGCTGCTCGCCTACCTGCTCGCCGACCGGCTCGCTGACGGCGCGGCCGGGGACGCGAGAGCGGCCGGCGAGGTCCTCGACGCAGCGCTCGAGCGGACCGCTCCGACCCACCAGGCACTCTGGCAACAGCTTCCGCGCACCGAGCGCGTAGTCCTCGGCGCCGTCGCAGACGGCATCGCACCGAGCAATGAGGCGCTCGCCGCAGAGCACCAGCTCGCGCGCAGCACCCTCAACGACGCCGCCGACCGGCTCACCAACCAGGGGCATCTCTTGCGCGCGCCGCGCGGCGGCGCGCTCGTCGACCCGCTGCTCGCCGAGTGGCTCCGGCGCCGCTGAGCGACAGACCGCGTGCCCGCCACGCAGCGCAGCGCAGTGCCGCCGTCGCCGGACTGCTGCGCGTCTCGCGGACCGGACCCGAAGACCCCTCGACCGGGCTCCCGAGTCGTCTACAGGTTGCTCGTCGAGACTCGGGCGGCCCGTAAAGCCCTCCTTCTCCTGTACGACGATCTGCATCTTCCGGGCTGCCTCCGCGTCCTTCCACTCGGCGTACTTCGCGGCGTCGAAGTCCCCCTTCTGCTCAGGGTCGTAGCCGTCGGGGAATGGCATCAGCTCAGCGATTTCGTCGGCTGCATGTCGCGCAGCCTGGACGAGCTGATCGACCGTTCCTGCCCACGGCGTGAAGTCCAGTTCGGCCGTATCGCGTCCTGAGCGGTCCACTGAAAAGACAGTACTTCGACTTACCGACGTATCAGCCGCCTGTCGGTCGAGGACGCGCCCGGTCCGAGCGGGCGGGCTATCTTGGGCGCCCGCTGTGAGCTCTGTGCGCCCTCCTGCGGCTCTGTGCCAGGCCGACCCCCACACGGGGGCGGATCGGCCCTGGAGCATTCCCGTTTCGGCTGAGGATCGCGCCGTCAATCCGGGCCGGTATTGGCGCTTTATGTGGACAGGAGGTGGACATGGCCGTAAGCCGCGCGGCTCCGGGCCACAAAAAACCCTCCGTTTGGCGTTTGGAGGGCTTTTGTCAGTACCGCTACCGGGATTCGAAGCCAGAGCTGGGAGACTGAGAAAGATCTGATCTCCCTGCAAATATGCTGGTTACGGCCTGAGTAGAACCGCTCTCGACGGGCACGTAACCGCCCTTGACTTGGGGTCGACTGTGGCGCAACTGTGGCGCACACCAGGAGTCGCGCGCCCTAGCGCCGATCGGCCTCCACCGCGTCCCGGCTTGTTGGCCGGGCGATCACCGAGAATGGATTTATGCCTCGCTTGGCCGCGTTCTACGGAATCGTCATCTGGATGTACCGCCCCGACCATCCGCCGCCGCATTTCCATGCGCAATACGGCGAGCACGTCGCGCAGATCGAGCTCGTGACGCTGCGAGTCATCAGCGGGTCGATGCCGACTCGCGCGCTGCGGCTCGTCCGCGAGTGGGCACGTCTCCACGAACCGGAGCTCGCCGAGAACTGGGAACTCGCTCAGGCGCTCGAGCCGTTGCTTGCGATCGAGCCGCTGGCGTAGCATCTAAGTGATGTTGCGAGTCATCGATGTCGAGCCACTCGACGACCATCGCCTCAGGGTTTCGTTCAGCGACGGCCTTGTGCGCGAGATCGATTGCTCGTTCCTCCTGCACGGCGCTCTCGGCGAACCGCTACGTGGCCTCGACTACTTCCGCCAAGTTCGCGTCGACGAGGACGCCAGGACGATCGTGTGGCCCAACGGCCTCGATCCTGCACCTGAGCTCCTGCACGGCGATTACGAGGTCCGCTCACCATCTCGTCGCTCGCAAGCCGCGGCTTGAGCTTGTCGCCGGGCCCAGGGGGGCGGAAGTTCAGCTGGACGGGGAAGCGTCGCCCCTCGCATCGGTCACCGATGGTCCTCGACCGGGCGGCTTGGGCTCCCCAGATCCGATCGAGCCGCCCGCTCGTGCGCGCCCCAAGATGTGGAAGTTGCGGACGCGACGTGGACCCAGCCACATGAAGCGGCGCGTGCACCTCTACGTGGCAGACGATTCCGGACTAATAGCCTCCGCCGTGAGCAGGCGCATCCCCCGGCATGCCCAGCGTTTCGGGCACCGGCCGGGGCGCTCAGCCGCCCGATTTTTCTGACGTTCCGGACTGAACGCGGCCACCAGGTTTTCGCCGCGGGGTGGCACGTCGGCCGGATTCCGGTGAACACGCGGGTACCCTCCCTCCGAATGCCTGAGACGTTCCACGGAAACGCAAAATAGCCGGCGAAGTTCCCGCTTAGCAGTTGGCTCGCCCTTCTTCGGCGTACCGACGTTCTCATTGAGGCGGAGACGGCGCGCCGCTCGTGGTCGTACAGCCTCCATCTGGAGAAACCTGAGTCGACGCTGAGCGGAAACGCGCTTGACGAGTTCGCAGACCGCGTCGACGACTCGACCTCCGCGCGCGTTGACTGGGGGGAAGCAACGTGCCTTGGTTATCCGCATAAGTCCGGGGTGGAGGACTCTTCGCTGTGGGTGACCGCCAATGTCGGGTATCCGAGCGACGAGCTGACTCGCGTGAAGATATCGGGCGATAGCCGCACCGAGGTCGAAGGGATAACCGCCCAACTACAGGAGTTGGGTGATGAACTCCTGGCGAGAGGCAGTGCCGGACCCGAGCCGGTGCCAAGCCCGGACCGGCCGCGCCAATCGAAAAGGACCGCTGGTGGAACAACCCCTGGCTCGTGACGATCGTTGGCGGTGCGATTGGCGCCGTGATCGCTGCCGTAGTAGTGGCGATCATATTGAGCTGAGATTTACGAGACGAGGCAGACCGCTGGCGCCAATCGGCCCGCCGCGCGGTGTGCCTGTCCGACATCGCGCGGCGGGGTAGGCTGCGCTCGGAGGGTGACTTGACAGGCTCGAGGATGGCACGCTTCGGGGCGACATTCCTCCGATGGGTTTCGCGTCTGCCGACCCCCACCTCACCCCCCACAAACGTCGTCGAGCTGCACCCGAGCTCGAACATGGGCGCCGCATAATCCTCAGGGAGTCCGTCCGAGCTGCGGGGATAATGGGGTGTTACCCATTCAGCTCCCGGCGGATCGCAGCTGGCTCGTGCCGAGCCTCTGGGACGACGCGTGGGGCTGTGTCGGCGATGCGGCTGAGCTGATATCCGCGCTTCTCATCAAACCGGAACTGCGCGCTGGAGCTGAGAGGACGGATCCATCGGATCCACGCATGTGAGGCTCCATTAGTACTGGCGCGTCCTGGCAACTGTATCCGGAACATCCGCCTCGGCGGCACCGTCGAGCTACTCCGGGTTCCGGTCGAGCTACTCCGGGTTTCCCGCAGTAGTAACGCCGCTCGTTTGCCGCTGGAACCTCAGATGGCCGGCGCGGATATCGTGGCTCCATTCCCCGACGAGGAGCCGCCCCGCGGCCGTGCCCGACGTGGCCCCGTCAGTAGCAACGCAGACGCCGCCGTCATCGCTTCACCGGCCTCCACACCGGGTAGGTGACGCGTCTGGTGCGCGGGCCGAGCTCGGGATCGTGGAGTAGACCTTGCACCAAGTCGTCCGCTCCACCGATGCCGCTCCAGCGCGCATCCCAATCAGTAATCAACACCCACGACCGGTCCACAGGAAAGATTAAGTCCGGCAGCGCGCCCTTCCACGCAATCGGGGATTCGCTGGCGCGCCAGTTGAGAGCCTGCTCAGGACCGGCCCGGACCAGCACGTAGTTCCAGGTAAACAGGTTCGTCCTCGGCGCGTCGTCGAACGGTAGATCGATGCCTATGCCGTACTCGAGGTACCCCAGCCACCAATCGCGCGTCGCCGACGCACCGCTCAAGATCGAGACAAGGGCGCTGTCGTGCCTGACCTGCGCGCCCGGCGCATGATCCGGAAGATCCAGTTGGCAGTAAGCGGCAAACGCCGGCGGCACCAGCGAGACCCGCTCCGCAAAATAGTCCACCGCGCTGGCGAGCCAGGCCACGTCAGCGCTGTCGCCTATCACCCATCGTTTCCCGTCACGTTCTCGCACTTCGCGGGTCATAGCGATACAGCGAATGCTAGACAAGCGACAAGCGCCCCATCGGAAGACCGGTCTGCGGTAGGTCGCCTGCTGCAGAGGCGACCGGCCTCAATCCCCTCCACAGCCGGTCATCCGCCGCCTGAAGACGGTGCTGTGCCTCGTTCAGAGGCGACCCTGAGCTGAGGAGGTCGCCAAGCTCGACCGCCCAATCACCCTGAAGCTCTCACCGCGCGCCAACCCGCGGGAAATCTCCTCCCGCTCGCCCAACGACAAACACCGCCCGGCGCGCCTGCGCGGCGCCGGTCGCACACCCCCAGACACAGCAACACACGCGGTCACGTGATCCCTTGCCATCCCTACCTCGCGCGAGATCGCGTGCAACGAATACCCCTCGACCCACAACTCCCACACCCGCTCCCGCCGCCACTCCGGCCACTAAGCCATCACCACCACCTTTCGCTCGGCCAGCAGCCAACCAGGCCCACCGGACGCTCAGGCGGTGCACCAACCCCCTGAGACCACCCGCGAATGCGGCCACTGAGCCCCTGCCGAGAGGTCGCTGCTCGGCGCGAAATGCGACCACTAAGATCAGCGCCGACCGCGTGACCTATAGGCGTCAAGCAGACGCGTGCTTCTATCGCGCAGCGACGAGAACTTCGGCCTCGTCGGTGGAAAGCGAGCCGACGAGGTTCTTGGCCTGCGCCCGCTTCGTGACGTTGTGGACCGGGGCCCCAGCCGGGCGCACGTCGATCGTGAACTCAATGCCCAAATGGGCCGAGACGCGCATGAGCGTCTCCATGCTCGGATTGACCTCGCCGAGCTCCAGCCGGGCCACCTGGGGCTGCTTCATGCGGAGGCGCTCGGCAAGCTCACGTTGCGAGAGGTCGTGGCCGGCGCGGTAACGGACGATTGCCAGCGCCACCGCACGTGCCAGCGCGGTCCGCTCCCACTCAGCCCGGAACTCCGGGTCGGTGTGGAACTGCTCGGCGATCAGCTCGTCGTTGGTCTGCATATCGCGCAGCTTCACGTGGGCCAGGATAACACTACTGTTATCGGGATCCATGCCACCTCCAAGGATCAGGGGCACTGGCCGTAACATTGAGTTTACGCTCCCCGTACCATCTGTGTTACGCTCTTCCGCGCGATGACGAAGACTAAGACCCCTCCGCCCAGCTTCCACGATCGGCTCCTGGCTGACCGGATGGAGGATCCCGAGTTTCGGGCCGAATTCGAGCGGGCGAGTCGTGAGATCAAGGCGATCGACGCCATCGTGAATGAGCTCGATTCGCTGCGGACCACTCATGGCATGACGAAGGCCGAGCTGGCGCGGGAGATCGGGAAGAACCCGGCGAGCGTCCGTCGTCTGCTTACGGCGCAGTCGAACCCTGAGCTGCGCACCGTCGTTGCCATGGCCGACGCGCTCGATGCCGACGTCGTGATCGTTCCTCGGTCGCGACGCGGCAAGCACAACAAGCGCACGCCGGCAGCCGCCTGAGGCGCAGCTCGCCGCCGAGGCGCTGACTATCGTCGCGTCGATGCAATGGGCATCGCCTACTACCTGGGCCGGACACGGCGACGTTCGCCAGACCTGGAACCGCTACGGCCACCTCGTTCCGGGCGGCGAAGAACAAGCCAGAGAACGTCTGGACGCCTACCTAAACCCTCCTAAGCCGATCCCGACTGTGGCGCAGACTGTGGCGCACGACCCCGAAAACGCAGAAACCCCCGCCAACACAGGGGTTCTGAAGTACCGCTACCGGGATTCGAACCCGGGTTTCCGCCGTGAGAGGGCGGCGTCCTAGTCCCCTAGACGATAGCGGCGGGGTGAGCAAGGGTAGCGGGTCCGCTGACCTCGGTGAGAGGCCGGTGCGGGGCGGCTATGAGGCGGTGGAGGGGAGCGGTTTGGCTTCCATCGCCCGGAAAAGGGAGGAGGATTGCGAGCGCGAATGCTGCGAGGCCGGCGACGAGGATCCAGGTGCTGGCGTTGGAATGGTCGAGCGTGCTCCACTCGCGGATCGATCCGACGAGGAGGAGGGCCGTAGCGACGAGGAAGGGCTGGAGGAGGAGTCGCCATGAGCTCCAGCGCTCGTCGAGCGAGAGCAGGAAGCGCCGGTGCCGACCTGGATGGTGAAGGAGCCGACGACGCCGGCGGCCAGCGGCGTGAGCTTCCATGCCCAGATGTCGTTGGCGGCGGTGGGTGAGAACAGGAACACAAGGCCGAGGGCGATGGCTCCGGCGGAGACCGCCCGCGCGAAGTAGCGCACCACGGACGGGACGACGGGATCCCCCGGGTCAGCCCGGCGGGAATCGGTGCGCTGGTTGCGCATCCACAGCCAGGCAACGACGAACGGCGAGACGATGTAGACGCCGGTCCATCCGTAGAAGGCCACCGCGGCGAGAAACGGCGCGTTGCCGTGGTTGAACTTGCCGAAGTGCGCGAAGGTGACGACGAGCATGAAGGCGGCGAAGACCGCGGCGGAGAGCACACCGGCAGAGCCGGTGTGCCAGCGCCGGCTGAGGGAGACACGCGTGAAGAAGTAAGCGCCCGCCCCGTACGCCGACCCCATGAAGATCGGTGTCATCGCGGGCTTGATCGTCCACGCCCACAGTGTCTTCGTGTGAGCCGGGAGCCCCCACAGGATCACGAGTGCCGGCAGCAGAACGGCAACGACGACGACGCTGACCCACGTGGTCTCTCGCAGGACTCGATCACCGCTCTGATCGGTGCTCGCCATCCGGTCCCCATGCTTCCTCGGCCCACTGGTGCTGCGGCACCGCGTGCGAGCCTACCGCTTCCCGGAACCCCGGACAACACGCCTTCCCGCGGGCCGAGACTATCCCTTGATAACTTGGGACCGCCCGCGGCTGTGGCGGAATCGGTAGACGCGCAGGCTTCAGGTGCCTGTGTCCTCAGGGACGTGGAGGTTCAAGTCCTCTCAGCCGCATGTCGATAGCGCCATCACCCGCCCAGAGGCGGTCACGGTCGCGCGTTCCAGCGCTCGATCACCTCGGTCTCGCGCTCATGGCCGAGCAGGCCGATCGAACCAGCGGCGAGCGCGAAGCGCGCTCCAGCGGCCGGCGGCATCCCGAGCCAGCGCGCGGTGAGGACGCGGAGGATGTGGCCGTGGGCGAACACGAGGCAGTCGCCCTCCGCCGGGCGCAGCCCCTCGAGCACGCGGTCGGCGCGCGCGCCCACCTCGTTCGGGGTTTCGCCGCCGGGACCGCCGTCGCTCCACAGGTTCCACCCGGGCCTGAGCGCGCGGATCTCATCGGTGGTCAATCCCTCGTACTCGCCGTAATCCCACTCGCGCAGGTCGGGGTCGATGACGGGATCGGTGAACCCGGCGAGCTCGCACGTCTCCCGCGCACGGCGCAGGGGGCTGCACAGCACGAGTGCGTAGTGGCCGGTGAGCTCGGAGGCGAGCTCCTTGGCCCGCCGGCGACCGGCGGGCGTGAGCGGCACGTCGGTGTGGCTCGTGTGCTTGAGCGCCGCGCTCCACTCGGTTTCACCGTGGCGCACCACGACGACTCTGAATCGGGGAGTCAGGTCGGCCACTGTCCCCCATTCTCTCCGATCGGCGCCCTCGCCCGAGGGCCGCTCCAGGCCACCACCGCTTCCGCTTCGATCATGGTTGAATCCACCAGCATGAGCGAATCCCTGTGTGCAGAGACAATCATCATCAGCGGCAACGAGGGCGACGAGATCGAGGTCTATCTCGCCCGCCCCACCGAGGAAGGGTCGCGCGGCGGCGTGGTCGTCATCCACCACATGCCGGGCTATGACCGGACCACGAAGGAGATCGTGCGGCGCTTCGCCGAGCTTGGCTACGACGCGATCTGCCCGAATCTCTACTGGCGCCAGGCGCCGGGCGCCGCACCGGACGACGCGGCCGCCACCGCACGCGCGCAGGGTGGCGTGCCGGACGAGCAGCTCATCGGGGACGTGGCCGGCGCCGCCGCGTACGTGCGCTCGCTCCCGGCCTCGAACGGGAAGGTCGGAGTGATCGGCTACTGCTCGGGCGGGCGCCAGTCCGTCCTCGCGGCGTGCAATGTCGATCTCAACGCCGCCGTCGACTGCTACGGGGCGTTCGTCGTCGGCACCCCGCCCGAGGGCTTCCCGCTCAAGGTCACGAACATCGTCGATCAGCTCCCGAATCTGCGTGTGCCGCTGCTGGGCCTCTTCGGTAAGGAGGACTCCCATCCCTCCCCCGAGCAGGTCGCCGAGCTCGACGAAATCCTCACCTCTCTCGACAAGCCGCACGAGTTCCACAGCTACGACGATGCGGGGCATGCCTTCTTCGCGGTCGACCGACCGGCATACCGCGTCGCCGCCGCCAACGACGGCTGGGAGAAGATCGCCGCGTTCTTCGCCACTCATCTAGGAGGCTGAGCATGTGCACCTACGCAACCGTCCAGACCACGCTCGAGGGCAGCGCCAAGGGGCCTCAGAGCAGCTGGTTCCACGTCACCGATGGCACGATCTACTTCGACCACCCGGTCCACGCCATGGCCGAGCACACGCTCAACATCGACTTCGCCAACCCGGCCAAGGGACCTTCGGCGCGCGTAGCCGTCGAGCTCACGGCGGCATCAGCCCGCGAACTCATCGCCGCGATCCAGGCCGCGCTCGATTCGGCGCCCGCCGAGCTCAAGGTCTGACGATCCGCGGGTTTACGCCTTCAGCCGCAGCCTGACCGTGCCGTGGCCGGCACCGGTCGCGCTGACGAGCACGGTTAGGGTCTTGACCTTGCCCTCCTTCACGCGATCGGCGAGCGGCCGGGTCACCGACATCGACGCGCCCCGAAGGGTGACCTGCAGGCTGGACACAGCCGCGCCGAGCGTGATCGTGAGCGTGCTGTGCCCGCCCCTCGGCGAGAACTGGAGCTTCTTCCCCGTCGCGCCTCTGACGATGATGGTGCGGCTCAGCGTCTTCCTCGAGCTCGAGAACGCAATTCCCTGGGGCAGCCCGACGGTGAGCGTCGTGATCGGCAGCCCTCCCGGGGCCGTCGCCACCGAGAGCTCGAGCTTGGGCTTACGGTCCGCGACCCCGGTCAGCGACCCATGGGTGCGGGGCGCCGGCGCCGGGTCGAACGTCGCCTCGCGCCCGTCGCCGGCGACAGCCGTGCACTGGCCGACCGCGGGACAGGCGACACCGGCAAGGGCGTCGCTGCCGTCGATGGCGACCGGCTTCGGAGTGCCGGGCGCCCTTGGATCGAACGTCACCTCGTGCCCGTTGTCATCGATACCGGTGCACTGGAGGGTCGAGGGACAGGCGACACCGGAGAACGCGTCGCCGTTGTCGATCATGAGGGGTGTCGGCGCGCCGGGGTCGCCCGGGTCGAAGGTGACCTCCTGGCCGTCGTCGTCGATGGCCGTGCACTGGAGAGCCGAGGGGCAGGCGACGCCGGAGAGCGCGTCCTCGTTGTCGATGACGACGGCGGTGGGGGTGCCGGTCGCGTTCGGATCGAACGTGACCTCCTGTCCGGTCTCGTCGACGGCGGTGCACTGGACGGTCGACGGGCAGGAAACCGCGGAGAGCGGCTCGATGTCGATCGTGGCGGGCGCAGGTGTGCCCGGCAAGGCCGGATCGAACGTCACCTCCTCGCCGTCTTGGTCGACCGCGGTGCACTGTCCGGCGGATGGGCAGGAGATGCCCGAGATCTGATTTGCGCCGTCGACGACCACCGGCTGCGGCGTGCCGGGGACCTTCGGATCGAACACCACCTCCTGCCCATTGCCATCGACCGCGGTGCACTGGGCCCGATTCGGACAGGCGACAGCGGCGAGGCCACCGTAGCTGTCGAGGATGGCGTGGGTCGGCGTGGGGTGCGCGAGCGGATCGAAGGTCACTTCCTGCCCCTCGAGATCGACCCCGGTGCACTGCCGCACGGACGGGCAGGCGACAGCGCTCAAGGAGGCGCCCGGGTCGATCGTCACCGCCGCCAACGACTCCGTGGCCTCGGCCATGCCGGCTAGGCCGAACGCGACCGCCGCGAGCAGGATTGCCGTAAAGCACCGCATGTCCCCTGCTCCCTACGAGTCGGTGGCCTCGTAAGCGTCCGAGGTCACCAGCTCGCGGGCCGCGGCATCGGCCAGGACAGCGTCGGGGTGCTCGGCGGCCATGTGCTCGCGCAGGCGCCTGACCAATTCCTCATCGTTGGCCGCGGCGATGACGTGACCGCAGGCGTTGCATTCGATCACGCGCATGCCTACTCGCCGCCGGTGCGCTCGATCTCGTCGACCTCAGCGCGGCGGCGAACGTGGCGCTCCTCGTCGGAGACCTGAGCGGCCATGAACGCCCTGGCGATCTCCGCTGCAACCTCTTCGCCGATCACCCGGCCACCCATGCACAGGACATTCACGTCGTCGTGCTCGACCGCCTGGTGCGCCGTGTAGGTGTCATGGATGGTGGCGGCCCGGACGCCGCGGATCTTGCACGCAGCCACCGATACTCCGGCTCCTGATCCGCAGACGATGATCCCGCGATCAGCGGCGCCCGACACTAACGCCCTGCCCACCTCGAGCGCCTTCACCGGGTAGTCGACGGGATCCGTCGTGTCGGTGCCGAGGTCGAGGACCTCGTGGCCGGCGCCCGTGACCTCCGCGAGAATCCGCTCGCGGAGCGTGACACCGGCATGGTCAAACCCGCAGGCGATCCTCATCGCCTCACCTCCTCGAGCTCGTGGGCGGCGAGCAACGCTGCGCCGAGTACTCCAGACCTGACTCCATGGCGGGCGAGCCGGATCGTCGTCCGTCGCCCGACGCCAGGGAGCGTATAGCTTTGCGCCACCCGCTTGGCGGGAGTGAGCAGGAGATCTCCGGCGCGCGCCGCCCCCCCTCCGATCACCACCTCCTCGGGGTCGAAGGTGTTGATCGCGTTCGCGACCCCGACCCCGACGCGCTGGCCCCACAGCTCGACGATGCGCGCGGCCGCCGGATCTCCGTCGTGAGCGGCCTGGACGGCGTCGGCGCCGAGGACTGGCCTGCCCTCGGCCCGCAGGCGACCGAGCGGCGACTCGGGATGAAGGCTCGCGGCCTGAGACGCGAGCCCATCAAGGGCGTGGCCGGCGGCCACGAACTCGAGCGAGCCGGGCTGGGGGAAGCGCATCGGCGCGGGAACCGACCCCGCCAGGTCGAGGCCCACCATGGTGTGGCCGAGCTCGCCGGCGGCGCCCGTCGCGCCGCGGTAGATCCTCCCGCCCAGGACGATGCCGCCGCCGATACCTGTGCCCACTGTCAGCATGACGAGGTTGCGTGCCGTGAGCCGGAGTTGCTCGTCGTGCGCCTCGGCGAGGGCGGCGACGGTGGCGTCATTGTCGACGAACACTGGCACCCCGAGGCGCTCGCCCAGGAGTGCCCTCAGCGGCACGTCCGCCAGCGGCACGTTGACCGAGCTCACGGCGCGGCCGGTGTCGAAGTCGACGACCGACGGCGTGCCGATCCCCACCGCCATGAGATCCTCCCCGCGGACCTGCTGAACGAGACCCACGAGCTGGTCGATGAGCGCGTCCGAGCTGGACATCTCCGTCGGCTCGATCACCGACTCGCAGAGCGTGCCGGCGCGCATGCAGGCAGCGATCACCTTGGTGCCGCCGAGGTCGATGCCGACGACGGGGCCGCTCAACGGGTTACCTTGCTCGCCGCCGCGGCGTCGAGCAGGACCGTGATCGACTCGGCGAGGGGCGGGAGCAGCGACGCCGGCACATGCGGGTCGGGCTTCGCGTCGGGGCCGAACGCGGCGGCGACGGCATCGGCCTTCTCCTCTCCGGTGACCAGGAACACGATGCGCTGCGCGGATGCGAGCGTCGGGAAGGTCATGGTCACCCTCGACACGATCGGCTTCAGACCGGGCACCTCGACGCCCACCACCAGCCGCGAGCGCTCGCTCAGGGTCTCCTGGTCGGGGAAGAGCGAGGCGGTGTGCCCATCGGGGCCGAGACCGAGGAGGAGCAGGTCGAAGCGTGGAGGGCCGGCCGCTCGCAGCTCCTGCTCGTACTCATCGGCAGCCGCGGTCGGGCCGAGCTCGCCGCGGATCCGCTTGACCGTGGGGCCTTCCTCGCCGAGGGGGTCGAGCAGGGCGGCCTTGGCCATCGCGTAATTGGAGCGCTCGTCGTCGGGGGGCACGCAGCGCTCGTCGCCGAACCATGCCGTCGCCCGCGACCAGGAGGTACCGGCCCTCGCGGCGTGCTCATAGGCGGCGCGCGGCGTGGAGCCACCCGCGAGCACGATGTCGCCTCCCTTGGAGGCGACGTCCACAAGCATCTCCGCGCACGTGTGGGCGCCGTCCTCGACCACGCGCAGCTCGACGCTCATCAGGACGGCACCGGGCAGAACGCCCGCGCGCACGAGAGCGCAGGGCCGTAGGTCGGGTCGCGCAGGAGCGCCTGGCGAACGCCCTCGCCGAGGATTCCCCCTTCGCCGCGCGAAGCCCCGAGCACCTTCCACGTCGACTCGGTGCCGTCCTCGGAGCGCCGCCGCGCGCACAGCCCGCCCGAAGCCCGATCGAGGGCCAGCGACCAGCCGTCGGGTACGGCCACGGTGACCCCGGTCAGCCCGGGAACGAGTTGATCAGAGCTGTCAAGCTGGACCTCGACGTCGCGGTCGCCGGCGTGGGCGACACCGCGGAGCTCGCCGCGAGCGTGCGGCTCCAGGCAGGTCGGTTCCCAGTTCAGCCGCGAGGCCAGCCACCCGGCGAGCAGCGCCGCGCTCGCGGTAGAGGTCGCCTGGTGACGCGCGGCGATCACGCCGATCTGCCAGAGCAGCTCCCGCCGCACGGGCGGATCGAAGGTCGCGGCCAGGCGCTCCCGCCACGGTGTCGTGCGCAGCCATGCGAGGTCGACGACGTATACCGATTCCAGGAGCTCGGCCGCGCGCTCGAGCGCGACCGTGGGCTCGGGCTCGATGTCGGAGTCGAGCAGGATCACGTCGGTGATCGGGAGCAGCGAGCTGATCGCCTCGCTGTGGCCGTGGGGACACCAGATCATGGTCGGGATCTCGGCCGCCCGGATCGGGTCGATCACGCTCTCGAGGTTCGCGAGGTGCACCTCGCCGAGGTCGATCTCGACTTGCTCGAGGATCACCCCGACCCCATCCCCGGGCGGCTCCTCGTAGCTCATCACCACGCGAGCGTCGATCGCTGTGCGTCCCGGCTCGACGGCGCAGAGGATCGTGCGCGACGCGTGGTAGCGACCGACGCGCTCGAGGCGGTTGGCGATCTCGCCCTTCCACGAGCGATCGACGACCACGACGAGGTTGAGCACGCGTGCGGGAACGAGCGCGCTGTTGGCCGCATGGCGGGCGTGCAGGAGCTCGCGCAGCGCGGCATCGATGGCGTCGGGGTTGGTGTCCCGCTCGCTCCAGACGTCCTCGCTCAGAGCCGCCTCCAGGCGTGGCCGGGGTTGAGCACCGAGTTTGCCTCGCGCGGGCCCTGGGAGCCCGCCGGATACTGCGGGACCTCACTCGTGGTTTCCTCTTTCCAGGCGGTCAGGATCGGATCGATGATCCCCCACAGCGCCTCGACCTCGTCGTTGCGCGTGAACAGGGTGGCATCGCCGCGCATGGCGTCGAGGATCAGGCGCTCGTAGGCCTCGGGAGACTGGGATACGAACGAGGTCCCATAGTGGAACTCCATGTTGACCGGGCGGATCCGCATCCGCGTGCCGGGGATCTTCGCTCCCAGCGAGATCGAGACACCTTCGTCCGGTTGGACGGTGAGCACGATCTCGTTGGGCTGCACGCCGATCGATCCCTCACTCTGGAGCGCGAGGTGGGGCACGGGCTTGAGCCGAACGGCGATCTCGGTCACCTTGCGGGTCAGGCGCTTGCCCGTGCGCAGGTAGAACGGCACCCCCGCCCAGCGCCAGTTGGAGATCTCGAGGCGCAGCGCGGCGTAGGTCTCGGTCCGCGAATCGGCGGCGACGCCATCCTCCTCGAGGTAGCCCGGGACGGGCACTCCGCCCTGCACGCCCGCCGCATACTGGGCGCGCATGGCCATGTTGGGAACGTCGCTGGGGTCGGGTGGAACGATCGCCTCGAGCACCTTGAGCTTCTCGTCGCGCAGCCGGTTGGCCTCGAGCTTGGTGGGGGGCTCCATGGTGAGCAGCGCCACCAGCTGGAGCATGTGGTTCTGGACGAGATCGCGCAGCGCGCCCGCGCCCTCGTAATAGCCGGAACGACCTTCGATCCCGATGTCCTCGGCGGCGGTGATCTGCACCTGGTCGACGTAATTGCGGTTCCACACGGGCTCGAAGAGGGCGTTGGCGAAGCGGAACGCCATCATGTTCTGAACCGTCTCCTTGCCCAGGTAGTGGTCGATCCGGAAGACCTGGGACTCGTCGAACACCTCGAGCACCGCGGCGTTCAGCTCGCGTGCCGAGGCGAGGTCGTAGCCGAAGGGCTTCTCGATCACGATCCGGGTGTCCCTCCCGTCGCACGCCTGGTTCAGGCCGGCCTTGCCCAGTTCACGCACGATCACGGGGAAGAACTGAGGTGCCGTCGAGAGGTAGAAGACGCGCGAAAGCGGATAGCCGGCCTTCTCGTCGAGCTCCTCGAGCGCGCGGCCGAGCTCGGAGTAGACATTGTCGTCGTCGAACACGCCCGAGATGTAGCGCATCTCCGAGAGCAGCCCGTCAAGCACGGACGGATCGGGCCGGGTGCGCGAGAAGCGCTCGACCGAGGCGCGCGCGATCGCCTGAAACTCCTCGTCGGGGTGCTGCGAGCGCGAGACGCCGACGAGCTCGAAGCGCTCGGGAAGCGCGCCCTGATGGGCGAGGTTGTAGAGCGCGGGGAGGATCTTGCGGTGGGCGAGGTCGCCGGTGGCGCCGAAGATGACGAGCGCCGTCGGATGGACGGGCAGGCGCTCGAGCCCCTCGACGAGAGGATTCTCCTCGGTCACGGTCATGGTCTCGCTGGCCGTCGCATTCAGCCGCCTTCCAGTACTCCCGTCAGGCGGGCGATAAGCGACCGGACGGCCGCGACCGGTTCGCCTTCGAGCTTCACGCGCTCGGCCGGACGTCCGTGGTCGCGCAAGGTCTGCAGGTCGCCGGCGGCCTGCGCGGCGATCAACGTCCCGAACGAGAAGCCGGCGCCGGGGATCTCGCGATCACTGCCGGTGTCGGACACGAGCTGGAGAAAGCGACCGACGGGCGGACCGCCCTTGTGGAGCTGTCCGGTCGAGTGCAGGTAGCGGGGACCGTAGCCGAAGGTGGTGGCAGCGCCAGTGGTGGCACGGAGCACATTGCGTAGCTCGGCGATCGCGGCATCGAGCGCGTCCGACGGCTGCAGGTAGCCGAGGATGGCGATGTAGTGGGGCGGACCGGCGTCCTGCAGGAGGGCGCGGAGCGCGTCGTCGTCGGCCACCGTGAGCTCGGGTACGCCCGATTGAAGGACCCGCCGGGTGTTGTCCTTGGCCTCCTGCACGTTAGGCTGGTCGAACGGGTTGATCTCAAGCGCCCACCCGGCGACGGCGGTGGCGAACTCGGCCAGGAAGAACACCCTTCCGAGGTCGACGGCGCCGTGGGTCGCGAGCGTCATCGTGGGGTGCCCGGCCGCCGCCAGCGAGTCCAGCGCCTGGTCGAGCTCGGCGTTGGGCGTGTCTGCGTCGCGCAGGTAGACGAACACGCGATCATCGCCGTAGGCCTCCGGTGGCCCCAGCGGCTCGTCGACGATGGGGACGATCCCCCGGCCCTGCTTCCCCGTCGACTCGGCGATCAGCTGTTCGGCCCATAGCCCGAAGCTCTCAATCGGCTCGGACACGATGAAGGTCAGCTTGTCACGGCCCTGCAGCGCGAGCTCACCGAGGACGACGCCGAGCCACAGCCCCGAGTTCGATTGGCTCGAGTCGTAGTGGGCGCAGGTCTGCTCGGCGACCTGGCAGCGATGGAGCAGCGCCTCGATGCTCACTCCCATGAGCGCGGCGGGTACGAGGCCGAAGTACGACATCACCGAGTAGCGACCGCCGATGTCGGGCGGATTCAGGAAGCAGCGGCGCAGGCCTCCGTCGCGCGCCGCACGCTCGAGGGGGCTACCGGGGTCGGTGATCATGGCGAACTGGCGAGGCTGGGCCTTGACCTTGAAGTACCGGTATTGCGACAGCGTCTCGATCGTCCCCCCCGACTTCGAGGAAACGATGAACAGCGTGTCGGGGATGCTCAGCGACGCCTCGAGCTCGGCGATCACGTCCGGGTGGGTGGAGTCGAGCACGTGGAGCTTCAATCCTCCGGGGACGTCGCCGAACGAGCGACGGATGACCTCCGGGCCGAGCGACGAGCCACCCATTCCCAGTAGGACGACGTCGGTGATGCCCTCCGAGATGCAGTCCTCGGCGAACGCGTGGAGCTCGGCGGCGTGCTCGAGCATCGACTCGGACACCGTGAGCCAGCCCAGCCGATCTTCGATCTCGGGGCCGGGGCCGCCCCACAGCGAGGGGTCGCGCCGCCAGATGCGCTGGGCGACGTTCTCCGCCATCGCCCGGCGCACGCGAGCCGCTACCGGCTCCTGGAGCTCGGCCGGGATCGTCGCCTGGATCGTCGGCGGGCGACCGGTGATGACCGCGGCGCGCCGGGACTCGATCCCGTCGAGCAGCCTGCGCATGGCGTCCTCGAATTGCTTGATGCCGTCGACGAGCAGAGCTTCTGTCACCTCTCCGAGATCGATCCCCGCCTTGGCCAGTGCGTCGAGGTCTTCCGCTGGATCCTCCTCGACCGTCGGGCCGTGGATGTGCCCGCGCTCGGCGACGGCCAGGAGCGTGGCCAGCGGCATGGTGTTGACGGTGTGCGGGCCCACCAGCTCATCGACGTACATGGTGTCCGGGTAGGCGGGGTTCTTGACTCCCGTCGACGCCCAGAGCGGCCGCTGGACGGCGGCCCCCGCGTGGTGGAGCGCCTCCCAGCGCGGGCCGGAGAAGATCTCCTGACACCTTCGGTAGGCGGCGCGGGCGTTGGCGATCGCCGCCTTGCCGCGGAGCTTCTCGTGGCCGAGCTCGGCGAGCTGCTTATCGACCGCGGTGTCGACCCGCGAGACGAAGAAGCTCGCGACCGAGTTCACGTCGAGCGACTTGTCCTCGGCGAGACGGCGCTCGAGCCCGCGCAGGTAGGCCTCGGCGACGCGCTCATAGGCCTCGACAGCGAACAGGAGGGTCACGTTGACGTTGATGCCCTCGTAGATGGCCTCCTCGATCGCCTTGACGCCCTCGCGCGTCCCGGGGATCTTGATCATCACGTTGGGCCGGCTCAGCCGCTGCCAGTAGGAGCGCGCCATGGTGAGCGTGCCCTCGGTGTCGTGGGCGAGCTCGGGGGCGACCTCCATCGAGACGAACCCGTCGCGGCGATGGGTGGCGCCGTGGACGTCGGCGAGCACGTCGGCCGCGGCCTGAACGTCGTGCATGGCCAGGCGCTCGTAGATGGCGCTCGCGTCGAGCTCTTCCCGGGCGGCGGCCTCGAGCTCCTCGTCGTAGTCGGTCGAGCCCAGGATCGCCTTCTCGAAGATCGACGGGTTCGAAGTGACGCCGCGCAGCGACTCCTCGGCGACCATCCGCGCGAGCTCGCCGCCCTCAACCAGGGTGCGGCGGATCTGGTCGAGCCACGGGCTCGTTCCTGCCTTGGCCAGCGCCGCGAGCCGGGGGTTGACCTGTGCCTCGGTGGTGCTCATGAGTGCTCTCCGTTCTCGCTTGCCCCGAATGTCGCGGCCTTCACCGCCGCGCGCCCGCGCTCCGCCACGCGCTCGGGTGTGAAGCCGAAATGCCTGTAGAGGTCCGGTGCCGGCGCGGAGGCGCCGAAGCTCTCCATGCCGATCGCCTCCCCGGCGTCTCCGACCCAGCGGTGCCAGCCGAACGTGGACGCAGCCTCCAGCGATACGCGCGCGCGACACGTCGGGGGGAGCACGGTGTCTCGGTACTCGGCGCCCTGTGAGGCGAAGCTCTCGACGCAGGGCATGCTCACGAGCCGGGTGGCGATGCCCTCCGCCTCGAGCAGGTCGGCGGCGCGCGCGCAGATGCTGACCTCGGTTCCCGTGGAGATGAGGATGAGATCGGGCAGGCCGGGCTCACGGTAGGAGTCGCGCAGGACGTAGGCGCCGCGTTCGATCGCGTCGCGCGGTACCGCCGCCGGGTTCCAGTTCGGTACCCCTTGACGCGAGAGCGCGAGCACCGTCGGATGGTCGTGCGCGGCGACCGCGTAGCGCCACGCGAGCGCGGTCTCGTTGGCGTCGGCGGGTCTGATCACCTTCAGCCCCGGCACCGCGCGCAGGCCGGGGAGCTGCTCGATCGGCTGGTGCGTCGGCCCGTCCTCGCCGAGACCGATCGAGTCGTGGGTGAAGACGAAGATCGACGGCAGCCCCATGAGCGCCGCGAGCCGGATCGAGCCACGCATGTAGTCGCTGAAGATGAGAAAGCCGGACCCGTAGCCGCGCAGGTAGTGGAGGGTGAGCCCGTTGACGACCGCGCCCATCGCGTGCTCGCGGATCCCGAAGTGCAGGTTGCGCCCGCCGTAGGCGTCGTGGTCGACATTGTCTGCGCCATCGATCAGCGTCAGCGTCGACGGAGCCAGATCGGCCGAGCCACCGACGAGCTCGGGGACCTTCGCCGCCGCCCACTGAAGGACGGTGTGCGAGGACTTACGGGTGGCGGTCATCGTTCCGCCGGCGTGAAAGGCCGGGACCTCGGCGTCCCAGCCGGCCGGGAGCTCGCGGCTCGTCAGCCGCTCGAACTCCTCGGCGAGGGCCGGGTAGGCCTCCTCGTAGCTCGTTTTCAGCGCTTGCCATGCCGCCTGCTCCTCGGAGCCTTTCTCGATGCAGGCGCGGAAGTGCTCGAGCGCCTCGGGAGGGACGTAGAACGGCTCCTCGCTGGGCCAGCCGTACGCCTGCTTGGTGAGCTTGATCTCCTCCTCGCCGAGCGGTGAGCCGTGGGCGGCCGCGGTGTCCTGCTTATGCGGGCTGCCGTAGGCGATGTGGGTGCGCACGATGATGAGCGAGGGCTTGTCCTCCTCTGCTATGCCGGCGCGCAGGGCGGCCTCGAGCGAGTCGACCGCGATGTCCTCCTCGAGGTCCTGGACGTGCCACCCGTAGGCCTCGAAGCGCTCCGCCGTGTCCTCGGTGAAGGTGATCGCGGTGTCGCCCTCGATCGAGATGTGATTGCGATCGAAGAAGGCGATCAGGCGGCCGAGCCCCAGGTGACCCGCGAACGAGGACGCCTCGCCCGAGATCCCCTCCTCCATGTCGCCCTCGGAGGCGATCGCGAACGTGTGGTGGTCGACGATCTCGTGGCCGGGGCGGTTAAAGCGCGTAGCCAGCATCCGCTCGGCGAGCGCCATGCCCACCGCGTGCGAGATCCCCTGGCCGAGCGGCCCGGTGGTTACCTCGACCCCGGGGACCTTCCCGTACTCGGGGTGCCCGGGGCACTTCGACCCGAGCTGGCGGAAGTTCTCGATGTCGTCGAGGTCGAGGTCATAGCCGCTCAGGAAGAGCGTCGCGTACAGGAGCATCGAGGCATGGCCGCACGAGAGCACGAAGCGGTCGCGGTCGGGCCAGGCGGGATCGCGCGGATTGTGCTTCATCACACGCGTATATAGGACGTAGGCCAGCGGAGCGAGGGCCATCGGCGTCCCCGGATGACCCGAATTCGCCTTCTGGACTGCGTCCATGGACAGCGTGCGGATCGTGTTTACGCACAGCTCATCAAGCCGCTGGTCCGCGCCGATCGCCGTCAACGCGGGCTGGCGGTGGGAGCAGAGCAGGCCACACCCGGAGGATAGTCCGATCTGGTGGTGGGGTTGGGGGCGAGGTTGTTACCGGCGGGACGGGCCGCCCCGCGCGCGCGGTGCTCCGACCACGAACGTTGTACGCAGACGCCGGAAAAACGCGACTCTGCGTACAACGTTCGCGGCGGCGGCGGGGCTGGGCGCGCGCTAGTTCAGGGCTCGCGATCCCGGCCCGACCCGAGGCCACACGGTTCCGTCTCGCGTCACGTCGACTCGCCCTCCGGCGTCGACTCGCCCTCCGGCTGGCGCTCATCGAGGAAGCGCTCGATGAGGCCGCGCACGACGGCGGCCATCGGGAATCCGTTGTTGTCGCACCACTGCTTGAGCCGCGCGTGATCGCGCTCCGGCAGGCGGACGGGAAACATCCGGTGATCTGCGGGCAACGTGGCGTGGCCGGGCCTCAGGCCGGTGGCGACCGAGCGCCGAGCGGCGCCCAAGGTGAACGTCTCGGCGCGTGGGCCCGGCGAGAAGGTATCGGCACATACTGTTCCCACCGGCACCGGCACCGGCACCAGCGCCCGCTCGATCAGCAGCGCGAGGACCTCGCTGCGCTCGCGCTCGGACAGGCTGTCGAGAGCCTTGAGAAGCAGGCGAGCGGCTCGCGCGGCGGGATCATGCGGTGGCATGAGCGATCGGCATGATACCGCACCGATATCGTGTCCGGTATCGCCGGACTCCTACCCCAGCAGCACCCGATAGCGCTCGAACTCCTCGACCGGCACCTTGCGATTCTGGGCGACCGCTTCGGCTAGCGGGACGAGCTCGATGTTGGTCGCGTGCAGCGCCGTCATCATCCCCCACTGGCCGTCGTGCGCTGCGTCGATCGCCGCCAGGCCGAGGCGGGTGGCGAGCATGCGGTCGAAGGCGGTGGGAGTCCCGCCCCGCTGGACGTAGCCGAGCACGGTGGCCCGCGTCTCGAAGCCGGTCCGAGACTCGATCTCGTGCTCGAGCTGGACGCCGATACCGCCGAGCCGCGGGTGGCCGAACTCGTCGAGCTCGCTCTCGGCGACGGCCATGGTGCCCTCCTTCGGGGTCGCCCCCTCCGCCGCCACCACGATCGAGAAGTAACGGCCGCGAGCGTGACGGCGGCTGATGAGCTGGCAAACCTCGTCGATGTCGAAGGGAACCTCGGGGATGAGGATCACGTCGGCGCCGCCGGCGATCCCGGAGTGCAGCGCGATCCACCCCGCGTTGCGGCCCATCACTTCGACGACGAGGATCCGGTTGTGACTTTCGGCCGTCGTGTGGAGCCGATCGATGGCCTCGGTGGCTACATGCAGCGCGGTGTCGAAGCCGAAGGTGACGTCGGTGGCGCCGAGGTCGTTATCGATCGTCTTGGGCACGCCGACGACGTTGGCTCCTTCGGCGTGCAGGCGATTGGCGACGCCGAGGGTGTCGTCGCCGCCGATGGCGATGAGGCCGTCGAGGTTCAGCTCGCTGAGCGTCGCGCGCACCCGCTGGGTTCCGTCCTCGCGGCGGAACGGGTTCGTCCGGGAGCTGCCGAGGATGGTGCCGCCGCGCGGGAGGATGCCCCGGATCGCCTCGAGGTCGAGGTCGATGTACGAGCCTTCGAGGACGCCGCGCCACCCGTCCCGGAAGCCCACGATCTCGTCTCCGTAGGCGTCGATCCCCTTGCGCACGACGCCACGGATGACCGCGTTCAGTCCCGGGCAGTCACCTCCGCCGGTGAGCACTCCGATGCGCATGGCGCTGCATCTTATGGTGAAGGTGCGGAGAACCAATTCCTACATAGATGTATTATTCATTTTGATGGCGCTGATCCGGCGACGCGGGCGCGCAAGCGCAGCAGGCATGGCCTTGGCGGGCGTCGGAGGACTGACCGCCACCGTCGGATGGGCACTCGAGCGCCGACACGTCAAGCGCGTGGCCTCCGACCCTGACTATCCGGTTCTCTCTGCACCCCCCGTCGGTCGCTCGATCGACGTGCCGGCGCTGGACGGGACGGTCCTGCACGCTGAGGTCTTCGGGCCGGAAGACGCCCCGACGATCGTGCTGGCCCACGGCTGGACCGAGGCGCTGCGCTTCTGGGTCCACCAGATCGCTGACCTCTCACGACAGGACTTCCGGGTCGTCGCCTATGACCTCCGCGGTCATGGACGCAGCCTGAAACCGCCCACGGGTGACTATTCGATCGGCGCGCTCGGCGACGACGTCGAGGCGGTGCTGCGGAGCTGCGTGGCACCGGGTGAGCGCGCGGTCCTGGTGGGACATTCGCTCGGGGCGATGTCAATCGCCTCCTGGGCTGAGCGCCACGCGGTCACCGAGAGGGCCAGCGCCGTGGGCCTGATGTGCACCGGCGTCGTCGACCTGCTCACCGAGCAGCTCGTGTTCAGGCCGCCCCGGATCCCGGTCGCTGTCTTCCGCCCGATCAGCGCCTACGTGCTCGGTGCTCCGGGGACGATCCCGGCGTTCTCGCCCTCGCTCCTGGACGCGGTGATCCGCTACGTCGCCTTCGGGCCGACAGCGGGACCTGCGCAGATCTCGTTCTATGAGCGCATGCTGCGCCAGTGCCCGCCCGACGTTCGCGCCGGGACGGCCGCGGCGATGTCCAACATGGACCTTCTGGATGCGCTTTCGCAGCTCACCATCCCTGCCCTCGTGATCGCCGGCAGCCAGGATCGGCTCACGCCTCCCTCCCACGCCCGCCGCATCGCCGCGGCGCTTCCGGGCCCGGTCGACGTCGTCGAGCTGCCGCTCACCGGGCACATGGCTCCGCTCGAGCGCCCCGCCGAGGTCAATTACTTGCTCCGTGACCTCGCCGCGCATACGCGCGGCACGGCGGTCCGAAAGCGCGACGGGATCGACGCCGCGCAAGTTCGCGCGTCAACCTGATCCGCGCCCGCACGCCGCGCGAACAGAGCAAGGATGACTAGGATCCGCCGAATGCGTGCGCGTCGCGCCCCGGGAGGAGGGCGAAAGCATGGTCCCCCACGGGCCGGTCGACGTGCGTCAGCGAGGGTTTTCTGATGCCCGCGCTTGACGCAGCACCAGGGTTCGCCGAGGCGGCGGCCGACGACGGCCTCGTGCTCGTCGAGCAGCCGACGTTCGACTGGTTCACCGAGGCCGGTCACCTCGGGCTCGAGATCACGGCCATGGAGCGGCAGGACCCATCGCTCCGGGAGCCGGTAACGGCAGCGGTCGAGGTGCTCAAGGCGATCTACGACCGGCTCGGCGGCGATGACGTGGTCCTGCGTTCGCTCCGGAGGAATTTCTTCCTCACCATCGACCTCGTGCACGAGGCGTCAGGAACGCTGATCGAGCTCGACGAGTCAAAGCATTTCACCTCGTTCCGCCTCACGGCACTCGACCTCTATCCACCGGACGTCGCGGTCGGCTTCGATCTCGACGAGTATCGCGAGCTGTGCCGCGAGTGGTCCTCGAAGAGCGACAACCTCGACCGAGCGTTCGCCGCCAAGGGGTTCGGTTTCGGCGGACGCCCGCGCGAGCGTGCCTATCGGGACGCGCTCATGGATCTCGGGGCGCCGGCGATGGGCCTTGCGCCGGTCGTGCGCGTCGTCGCCACCGACGGTGACGGCGCGGCTGCCTACGCGCGCGAGCGCGAGGCGTTGCAAAAGCGGCTCGCTACTTAGGCGAGCGTGTCTTAGCCGACTCCGCGTCGTCCGGCTGGACGGCCACATTGATCGTCTTGCATACCGCGCACTTGACGCGCAGCTTGACGTTCATCTGCAGCGAATGCATGTCGTGGGCGAGCACAGTGCCGCAGTTGACGCAGACGTAGTCGTCAGGCCCGTTGCCGTTGAACGCCGGCCTGGCGGGGTCGTCCTGAACCGCGGTCCCGGCCGCGAAGGGGATCTCGTCTGCATCGATCGCTCGCATCTTTATCGTCGCCATCTCAGATTCCTCCTAGTGGATCTTCCCAGGACCTCGCGCGGACAGCCGTCCGGCGTTGCGACCGTAGCGGACGGCGACGAGCTCGGCCATGATCGCCAGTGCTACCTCCTCGGCACTGCTGCCGCCCAGGTCGACACCGATCGGAGCGCTGATCCGCGCCAGGTCCTCCTCGGCGACGCCGGCCGCGAGCAGCCGCTCGCGACGGTCTGCCTGGGTGCGCTTGGCGCCCATCGCCCCGATGTAGGCAGGCTCGGCGCTCAGGGCCAGGGTCAGCACCTCGTCGTCGATCTTCGGGTCATGGGTGAGGACGGCGAGATAGGTGGCCTTGTCGATCCCACCGAGATGCTCGAAAGCGTCTCCCGGCCAGGACACAACCACTTCTACCGCGTCGGGAAAACGCTCCTGGGTAGCGAACTGGGCACGGGGGTCGATCACGTACGGTCGCCAGCCTGTCACTCGCGCGAAGTGCGCGAGGTGATTGGCATACTCGACCGCCCCGAAGATGAGCACGCGAGGAGCGGGAGCGGTAACGTCGATGAACAGGTCACCGCGAGTCTCCGAGCGCTCCACCCACATCAATTCATTGGCGCCCGCAACCGCCTCGGCCTCGAGTTCGGCATCGCCAATCGAACCCTCCGTGCCGCCGTCGACGCGCACGAGCAGCCGCTCGCCCGCATGCGGCCCACTGACCACCGTTACCAGCGCCGCGCGCTGGTCCTCACGGGCAACCTCGGCAAACGCGCTCTGGGCACTCACGGCTCGTAGCGTTCCACCCAAACGTCGATCTCGCCGCCACACGGCAAGCCGACGTCCCAGGCATCGCTGTCGGGAATCCCGTAGTGCAGCAGCTGCGGCTCACCGCCGGCCAGCACGGCCTCGGCGACCTGAACCACGGCCCCCTCGACGCAGCCGCCAGAGACCGCGCCGTACACCTCGCCACGGTTGTTGACCGCCATCTTCGCCCCGGGCGGGCGAGGCGCGGAGCGCTTGGTCCCAACGACGGTGGCAAGCGCCACCTGATCGCCGCGGGCAACCCAGTCATCTACTTGCTCGATTACGTCCTTCATCTCTCTACTCCTCCTCCGCCTCGGCCGGTTCGCGCCATACGCACAGCACTAGCGGTGGCTATACGCAGGCGCGCGGGCCGGCGGATCACATGTTGGCGAGCTTGCCAGTGAAGTCCTTGATCAGCGCATCGAGTACGCCCACGATCGCGCCCTCGCCCATCGATGCGGCCTTACCGGTGATCTGGGCGCGCGTGTGGATGCTCCCGCCGCTGCCGTTGAGCGAGAAGGTCACGTTGGCGTTGGCGTTACCTTGGCCGCCCTTCTCGCGGGCCTTGACTTCCATCACCGCGCGGTGAGATCCCGCGTTCTGCTCGGTGATCTGCACGGTGCCGTTGAACTCCATCGCCATCGCGCCCATCTTGACGACGATCTCGGCCTTGACGTTGCTGTCGTCGATCTTCTCGAGAACTCGCCCGCCCTGTACACAGGGAACGAGGCGTCCGAGGTCGGTGATCGCTGCCCAGCTCTGGTCGATGGGCTTCGTAGTCGTGAACGTATGGTCTAGCTCTGTGGCCACTGACGTTGCTCCTTTTCTAGAAGGGTAGTACGCGGTCTGTCAGTACTTGTGGTACCCACCGCCGATCCAGTCTCCGTTAGGAAATTGGAGAGCAATCCCAGAGGATATATGAATACTGTCTATGCGGCGCGGGCGGCGGAATCATATAGGCTGCGCTCATGTCTATAACGCCAGGAACACACAAACTCGGCCCCGACAATGGCACGCTCACGGTCAACACCGGGCGCTCCGGCGCCGCGGCTAAGGCAGGGCACGACCTCACGATCCACGTCAACGCCTGGGAGGCGACGCTCACCATCGGCGAGGACCCCTCTCAGTCGAGCCTCACGCTCGACGCCGACGCGGATTCGCTGAGCGTCGTCGAGGGGGTCGGCGGGATTCAGGCCCTCGGTGACGACGACAAGAAGAACATCAAGAAGACGATCGACGACGACGTCCTCAAGCGCGAGAGCATCCAGTTCCGCTCGACCTCGGTTCAGGCCGACGATAACGGCAAGCTCAGCGTCCAGGGCGATCTCACGTTGAGGGGGAAGACCAACCCGATCACCTTCCATCTCGCGGTCAGCGACGACGGCAAGGTCAACGGCAGCGCCGTCGTCAAGCAGACCGACTTCAAGATGAAGCCCTACTCAGCCCTGTTCGGAGCGTTGAAGGTCGCCGACGAAGTCACGGTGGCCATCCAAGAGTGCAGCCTGTCGTAGAGTTGACGGCATGAGCAGTCCCGAGGGTCTCGCCGAGGTACGCTCGGAGGAGCAGTTGCTGTCAATCGACGAGGCGCTGGATCTTGTCGACGCGCACATCACCCCGCTCCCCGCCGAGGAGGTGGCGCTCGAGCAGGCGTACGGGCGGTATATCGCTGAGGAGTTGCACGCAGCGGTCGACCTACCGCCGTTCCCGAGCTCGGCCATGGACGGCTACGCGTTGCGCGCGGTGGACTCACCCGGCAGCCTGACCGTGGTCGGGGAGTCCTCGGCGGGCTCACCGTATGTCTGCGAGATGGGGCCCGGCGAGGCGGTCGCCATCTCCACCGGCGCCGTGGTCCCCGCCCAGGCCGACTCGGTAGTGCCGATCGAGCGGGTCGGCGGCACCCGCGAGCAGATCGAACTCGCCGAAGCGGTGGAGCGAGGTTCCTTCGTCCGCGGTCGCGGGAGCGACATCGAGCGCGGCGAGAAGATCCTCGACGCGGGGACGCGCCTCGGGTCGGCGCAGATCGGCGCCGCCGCGGCGGTCGGCCTCGCCACGGTGCTGTGCCGGCGGCGACCATCAGTCGCCGTGCTCACCACGGGCACCGAGCTCCGTCCGCCCGGAGAGCCGCTCGGCGATGGCGAGATCTACGACGCCAACGGGCCGATGCTCACAGCGGCGCTGCTGACCAGCGGCGCCGGCGTCGAACACATTCCCGCCGCCGCCGACACCGAGGAGGCGCATCGCGCCGCGCTGACCCGGGCGCTCGAGCACGACGTGGTGATCAGCTCCGGCGGCGTGTCGGTCGGGCCCCACGACCTCGTGCGCAGCGTCGGGCGCGAGCTCGGCGTCACCGAGGTGTTCTGGCGCATCAAGCTGCGTCCCGGAAAGCCGCTCGCCTTCGGCGTGCGCGACTCGACGCTCGTCTTCGGGCTCCCTGGGAACCCGGTCTCGAGCCTCGTGTGCTTCGAGCTCTTCGTCCGCCCGGCGCTGCTCGCGCTTCAAGGCGCCGGGAGCGTCCAGCCGGCTTGGGTCTCCGGGGTCCTCGGTGCCGCCGTACAGCGCAACCCGGAACGCGATGACCTCATCCGCGTCCGCTCGGAGACCACGGACGGATCGACGGTGCTCCTACCGCTCCACGGACAGCAATCTCACCAGATCGCGATCACCGCGCAAGCCGACGCGCTGGCCCGGATCCCCATGGGCTCGGGTGAGCTGCCCGCGGGCACGAAGGTCGCCTGCCTGCCGCTGCTGCGCGCCTAGCCAAGGTTGATCGAGGTTTGGGCGTCTTGAGGCGGGGTATGAATTTGAGTACTCCCAATCAGCGAGGAGGCCCCCATGGCCACCACCGATCCAGAGAACACGATCGTGCCCCCGGGCGAGACCGGGGCCGGTAACGCGCCCGACGCCAACGAGACGGTGGCGCCTGATCCCGAGCCCGAGGCCGTCGAGCCGCCCACCGTCGATCCGTCAACACTCGCGCCGTCGGTTAGCGACGTCAAGAAGGCGGACGCCGCGATGGACCCGATGCAGGCCGTGCACGATTACGAGGAGACCAAACGCGCCTAGCGACGCCGCCGACCAAGGCCGCGGTGCGCCAGGCGGGTGAGGGGCCGGCGCGCAATGTGCCCCCCTCCCCTGCCTTGTCGCCTTAGCGTCTCGCTAGTTGGTGTAGACGGCTTGCCCGTCGAGGAAGCCCTCGTCACCGGGCGGAAGCTCGCCGCTGCCGAACGTATACAAAGCCACGTCCTCGAGCGTCTTGGCCTGACCGCCACTGACCCACGCCCCGCCATCCCAGCGTAAATTACCCGCCGGAACACCGAGCGCCATCCCCGCCATCCGCTGACCCTTGGCGAGAACCTTGCCGACCGCCTTCTGGATCGCCGCCGGCGTCCCCGCCGACGGACTCGTGTTATAGCCATGACCGACACCGAAGCGATCGGTATCGGCAGGAACCACCTTCACATCCAGGGCGGGAACCCCGAGCATGTCAGCGGCCAGCTGCGCGTACTGCGCCTCCTTGCCATCAGGCTGGGTCGTCAAGCTGAGCACCATCTTGCCCGTCGGGTGCACGCGCAAAAAGACTGCGCGGTAGGCCTCGTTAGCCACGGCTAGATCTCCTCCTGTTTTGCTGGATTGCTACTCATCGCCCTCAGGCGCTTCGGACGGGTCCTCGCCCGAGAGGCGCTGGCGCTCCTGGTGAGCGCTCAGTGCATTGTGCTCCTCCAGGTCACAAAATGCCGGCTGCGGCCCACCCAGCGGGTGTGGCGGCACGGCCGGACGTTCGCAACCGGGAAAGATGCAGGTCTTGGTTGTGGCCTCGCTCGTCTCGCTCATCTTCACACTGCTCCTTGTTTTCTCTATTCGGTGGCCCAGCCCGGCGTAGTGTTTCCGCGGCTCGGTCCCTCTCCGCTGGGCATAGCGACGGAGCTCCCGCGTATCCATTCGGCGCTGCCCCACTCGTCCTCCTCGCCGAGGTCCTCGGCGGTAGGGGGCTTGTAGACCATCGCCGGTGAAGTCCGGCGTTCCCACGACTCGCACGCGATCGCGTCCGCCACCTCGCTCAGCGCCTTCACGGTGTGTCCGCTTACGAGCGCGTCGCAGTGCGGCAGTGCCGCTGCCATGCCGCCCGCTTGCGGTGCGAAGTCGCTGGCGCTCACCCGCGGGTTGACCCAGATGATCTGGTGCGCGAGGCGTGCCAGGCGCTCCATCTCCTGGCCCACGAGATGGGGATCCCCGCGCTCCCATCCGTCGGAGAGGATCACGATCACAGCCCCGCGGGCCATGCCCCGGCGACCGTGGGTGTCGTTGAACTTCTTCAGCGCGTCGCCGATCCGGGTCCCACTCGACCAGTCGGGGGCCGCGGCGGCAGCGCGCTGGATGGCCCGCTCGGGATTGCGGCCGGCCAGCGCGCGGGTCAAGCGGGTCAGGCGCGTCGCGAACACGAACGCCTCGGCGTTGGGACCGGCGCCCGCGGCGCAGGTCAGAAACTGCAGGTAGGCGCGCGCGTAGGGCTCCATCGAGCCGGAGATGTCGCACAGCATGACCAGGCGGCGCGGTTCGATCCGCCGGTGGCGGTGGAAGAGGCGGATCGGGTCGCCGCCCGTGCGCAGACTCGCCCGCAGCGTGCGTCGCATGTCCACGTGCTCGCCGCGACGGCCCTTCTTCTTGCGACGGGTACGACGCTTGGGCGTCGAGAGCTGCAGGCGGCTCATCAGCTTGTAGAGCTGCGCCAGCTCGTGCGGCTCGAGGGCATCGAAGTTCTTGCGGCCGAGGACCTCGTCGTCGCTGGCCTGCTTGATGGGAATCTCGACGGCGTCGCCGTCGTCCTCCTCTTCCTCGTCCTCCTCGTCGGAGGCCGACGTCGTGGCGATGTTCTCGCCCGCGTCCTGGCCCTCGCGCGCCTCTCGGGTCTTGGTCTCAGGCTTGGGAGAATCGTCGTCCGGCGAAGTCACCCCCTGGAGCTCCTCGGGCTCAAAGCGGTCGTCGTCCTGGCTTCCGAAGATTGAGAAGAACACGGCATCGAAGGCCTTAAGCTGGGCCGAGTCGGACACGAGCACCGCCCGTGCCGTCGCATACAGGCGGCGGCGAGTGATCGGATTGACGATCGACAATGCCCGCGCGAACTGGATCGCGTGCTCGGGCGTGACCGGGACGCCGTTCAGGCGGAGCCGCTCGGTGAAGGCCCCGACAACCGCGGGCAGGTCAAGGGTGACTTCCTCGACCCGGAAGGCGCCCTCGGCTGGTGTGCGCGTGTCAGTCACCGCTCCCCACCAGCTGCTCGAGACCTGCCGCCCGGATCACCTCCTGATCCTCTGAGTACTTCAGTACCGAACCGAGCGTCCGATCGATGGCCGGCGCGTCGAGACGTTCGACGCCGAGCAGAGTCAGCGCCGAGAGCCAATCGATCGACTCGGCGACCCCCGGCGGCTTCTGTACGTCGCTGCCCCGCATGCGGGCGATCACGTCGGCCACCTGGACCGCGAGCGTCTCCGAGGCGCCCTTGACCCGACGGCGGACGATCTCCACCTCACGCGCGCGGCTCGGATAATCGATCCACTGGTACAGACAACGGCGCTTGACGGCGTCGTGCAGGTCGCGCGTGCGGTTCGAGGTGAGCACGATGATCGGTGGGTGAGTGGCCCGCACCGTGCCGATCTCGGGGATGGTCACGCTGGACTCCGCGAGCAGCTCGAGGAGGAAGGCCTCGAAGTCGTCGTCGGCGCGGTCGATCTCGTCGATCAGGAGCACGGCCGGGAGCGGGCCGGGGTGCTCGAGCGCGCGCAGCAGCGGTCGGCGGATCAGATAATCGGGGCCGAACAGGTCTTGCTCGCTCAGCTCGCCCTCGCGGATGTCCGCGAGACGGATGCTCAGCAGCTGCTTGGGATAGTTCCACTCGTACAGCGCCTCGGAGGCGTCGATCCCCTCGTAGCACTGCAGGCGGATCAACGGCGTTTCGAGGATCATCGAGAGGGCCTTGGCCGCCTCCGTCTTGCCGACCCCGGCCTCGCCCTCGAGGAGCAATGGCTGGGGCAGCCGCAGGCTCAAGAACAACGAGGTGGCGAGGGCCTCGTCGACGAGGTAGTCGACTGACGCCAGGCGCTGCGCCAGCTTCTCTACGTTCGGAACGAGATGGGCGACCTCCTCGGACGCCACTCCTCGTGCGCTTTTTGCTTGAGGACTCATGACCCTCCTATTTTAGTAACGCCGGCTGCGGCCAGCGTGGGCTGGCCCGCCTGCGCGAGGACGGCCTGATAGTCCTCGGGCGTGTCGACGTCGAGGGGAATGGGTCCCGAGACCGGCACCTCGACTACTTCGGTTGCGCGCTGGTCGAGCAGTCGCCAGACGCCCTTGTCGCCGTGCAGGTGAGTGAGATCCTCGAACACGTCACGCCGGAAAGCGAACGGGTGGCCGCGACCGTCGTCATAGCGGCACACCGCCAGCGAGGAGTCGCCGCGGCCGGCGAGGAGCGCCTCCACGGTCGCCGCGCTCACCCCGGGCATGTCACCAAGCATGAGCACGAGGACCTCGCAGCGTGGATCGACGGCGCCGATCGCGGCCGCGATCGAGGACGAGCAGCCGGCACCGTAGGCGTCGTTGATGACGATCTCGGCGCCCGAGAGGTCGACCTGCGAACGGACCTCTTCGGCCGCGCCGCCGATGGCGACCAGGAGCTGGTCGAAAGGACACGAGCGAGCCACGCCCATCACGTGACCGAGGAGCGTGGTGCCGCGATAAGGGAGCAGCTGTTTGGGGGCGCCGAGACGACGCGACCCGCCCGCTCCGAGCACTAGCCCGGTGATGGACACGTCAGCCAGCCGCGGTGGCATGCTCGTGCTGGGCTTCGTACTTCGCCTTGCAGCCGTCGCAGCAGAAGTAGATCGTCTCGCCGTCGTGCTCGACGGAGGGTGTGCCGGGAACGGCCGCGACCGTCATCCCGCAGATCGGGTCCACCGCGATCACCGGTGCCTCGGACTTCGACGCCTTGGCGCGAGCCGGCGCCTTCTCGCGGGATCGGCCTCCCGCGCGATGCACCATGAGGTTGTCGCGCTTCTTGGCCGCCGGCGCCTCGATCGGCTCCTCGCGGCGTACCGACACCACCTTGGCGAGGATCGAAAGCGCGATCTCGCCTGGCTCGCGGGCGCCGATGTCGATCCCGGCAGGGATGTCGACGAGCTCCAGGAGCCCGTCAGGGACCCCGTCCTCGCGCAAGTCTTGAAGTACGGCGGCGCCACGTTTGAAGCTCGCCACCAGGCCGACGTAGGGCACTCCCGCCTCGAGGCCGCGCCGGATAGCGTCGTATTCGTCACGCCCATGGCCGGCGACGACGACGGCAAGATCATCAGACGTCGGCTCCGGGCCGGTCTTATCCACGGTCACGATCTCCAGCCCGAGCTCCTCGCCGATGCGGTGGATCGCGCCGGCGATCGGCGCGTCGCCGACCACGAGGACACGCGGTGCCGGGATCACCGGCTCGAGGAAGACCTCGATCGCGCCGCCCGACAGGCAGGTGTTCTTGACCGTCACGGCTCCCTCCTCCTCGGACGTGAGCTCCTCCTGAGCGGCCGCGATCTGCTCCTCCGTGAGAGCGTCCTCGTCCTCGGCCCCGTCGTTGGCCGCATCGGGCATGATCTTCAGCAGCACAGGCTCGCCACTGGCAATCGTCTTGAGCGAGTACACGCGCACGCTGTGCTGTGCGCACACGCCGCCGACGAAGCCTTCGATCGTCCCGTCACCGAGCACCAGGGCAACGTCCCCTGGGCTCGCGCTCGTGGGACGCTGCGTCCGGACGACGGTGGCCGTTACGAACGGCGCGCGCTGCGCGGCGAGCTCGGAAGCTCGCCGCGCCATCACGCTCTTGATCATTGCGGCGGCTCTGCCTTCCCCTGCATGGCCATCCACACCCGCGCCGGGTTGCACGGCATGTCCATGTGCCGGATGCCCTTGGAGCGGTACAGCGCGTCGATGATCGCGTTGACAACCGCCGGCGGCGTGCCGCAGTTCGGCGACTCGCCGACGCCCTTGGCTCCGAGGGGGTGGTGCGGGCAGGGCGTGACCGTCTCGCCCAGCTCGTAGCCCGGGCACTCGAGCGCCGTCGGGATGAGGTAATCCATGAACGACGAGTTCAAGCAGTTGCCCTCTTCGTCGAACGTGATGACCTCCATCAGGGCGATCCCGATGCCTTCCGCGATGCCGCCGTGGATCTGCCCGTCGACGACCATCGGGTTGATCCGCACTCCGCAGTCATCGACCGCGATGAACCGCCGGATCGTCGGATAGCCCGTGCCGGGGTCGATGTCCATGATGCAGATGTACGCACCGTAGGGGTAGGTGAGGTTCGGCGGGTCATACAGGGCCTGCGCATCCAGGCCACCCTCGAACCCAGCGGGCATCGGCTTGCCGCTGTAGGCGTACTCGGCGATGCCCTGGATCGTGGCGGCCTTGCCCGGGTCGCCTCGCACGTACCACTTGCCCTTCTCCCAGGCGAGGTCCTCGGGCCTGGTCTCGAGCATGGTCGCCGCAATCATCCGCGCCTTGTCGCGCAGTCGGCGGGAGACGATCCCGACCGCCCCGCCCGACACCGGCGTCGAGCGGCTGCCGTAGGTGCCCAGGCCGTAGGGGGACTTGTCGGTGTCCCCGTGCCGGACCTGAATGTCCTCGGGCGGGATGCCGATCTCCTCGGCGACGATCTGGGCGAACGTCGTCTCGTGGCCCTGACCCTGCGTCTGCGCGCTGAGCGAGACGACCGCCTTGCCGGACGGGTGAACCCGCAGGTCGGCTCCGTCGTTCATGGCCAGTCCGAGGATGTCCATGTGCTTGCGCGGACCGGCTCCTACGCCCTCCGTGAAGAAGGCGACGCCGATGCCCATGAGCTCGCCGGCGGCGATCTTCTCCTTCTGCTCGGCGCGCATCTCGTCGTAGCGACAGATATCCAGCGCCACCTGCATGGTCTTGGCGTAGTCGCCGGAGTCGTACGTCCACCCCGTCGTCGTCTCGTAGGGGAACTGTTCGGGCCGGATGAAGCTGCGCATGCGCAGCTCGACGGGATCGAAGTTCCCGTCGATGGCGAGCGCGTCGACCATCCGTTCGACCAGGTACACCGCCTCGGTGATCCGGAACGAGCAGCGGTATGCCACCCCGCCGGGCGCCTTGTTGGTGTAGACGGCCTTGACCTTCACGTGCGAGGCCTGCAGGTCGTATGACCCGCAGACGATGTGGAAGAACCCGGCCGGGAACTTGGTGGCCTGCGCGGTCGAGTCGAACGCGCCGTGGTCGGCGATCACGTCGACGCGGAGGCCGGTGATCTTCCCGCCCTTCGCGCACATCTCCGAGTGCATGACGTAGTCACGCGCGAAGCTGTCCGCGACCAGGTTCCCGGTGCGGTCCTCGATCCACTTCACCGGCACACCGGCGACGATGGACGCGGCGATCGCGCACACGTAGCCGGGATATACCGGCACCTTGCCACCGAACCCGCCGCCGATGTCGCCGCACATGATCCGGATGTAGTGCTCGGGCAGTCCCGCCACCTGCGCGTAGACCGTGCGGTGGGCGTGCGGGGCCTGGTTGCCGTTGTAGATGTCGAGCTGACCGGTGTTCGGATTGAAGTCCGCGATCATCCCGCACGTCTCCATCGGCGCCGGGTGACAGCGCGGGTAGATGATGTCGCGTACCGCGACTACGTCGGCCTCGGCGAACACGCGATTGGTGGCCGCCTCATCGCCGGCCTCCCAGGTCGGGCTCGCGAGGTTGTCGCGCTGGCCGGCCTTGTCGTCGCGGATGAGCGGCGCGCCGGGGTCGAGCGCCTTACGGGCGTTGACGACGGCGGGGAGCGGTTCGTACTCGACGTCGATGAGGGCGACGCCGTCGTTGGCGATGTACTCGTTGTCGGCGACGACGAAAGCGACTTCCTGGGCCTGGTAGCGGGCCTTGTCGCCGGCGAGCACGGCCTGCGTGTCGTAGGAGATGGTGGGCATCCACGCGAGCCCGAGCGTCTCCAGGTCCTTCGCGGTGATAACCCGGTGCACGCCCGGGAGGGCAAGCGCGCGCGTCGTGTCGATCGAAATGACCCTCGCGTGCGCATAGGGGCTGCGGAGCACCTGGCCGAACAGCATCCCCGGGAGACGGACGTCATCCAGGTAGTTGCCCTGACCGCGGATGAAGCGAGCGTCTTCCTTGCGCTTCAGCCGGCCGTATCCGATCGGGCGCTCAAGATCGGGGCCAGGCCCCGGAAGATTTTGTTCGACTACTGCCATGTTCTTCCTCCCTATTTGGCGGCGGCTTCGTGCTCAGCGGTCCAGCGGACGGCGGCAACGATGTTCTGGTAACCCGTGCAACGGCAGATCGCTCCTGAAATGGCTGTACGGATCTCGAGTTCGTTTGGATCAGGGTTGTCGTTGAGAAGCGCCCGAGTGGTCATGAGCATCCCCGGAGTGCAGAACCCGCACTGGAGGGCGTGCTGCTCGTGGAACCCCTGCTGAATGGGATTGAGGACCCCATCCTTCTCGAGACACTCGACGGTGTGGATCTTGTGACCTTCGGCCATCACGGCAAGGGTCGTGCACGACTTGATGGGCTTGCCGTCCATCCACACCACGCATGCGCCGCAGTTGGAGGTATCGCACCCCCAGTGGGTGCCGTGAAGCTCGATGCTCTCGCGAATGAAGTGGACCAGGAGCAGGCGCGGCTCGACGTCGCGCGTGTAGTCCTGATCGTTGACGTTAATCGTGACTTGCATGTTTACTGAGGCTCCTAGTCTAGAGAACGGATTCCGCGGGCCGGCTGAGCGCTAGCGCTTCCATGAGATCCTCGGGGGATCGTCGCTCGGCGGCGGCTCGGGCGCGGGCGGCTCGGCCGCGGCGGGCTCGGGGGGTGCCGGTGCCGGCTCCGGGGGTGCGGCCGGAGCGGCAGCCTCGGGCTCGGGCGCTGGCGGAGCCGCGGCCTCGGGCTCGGGCGCTGGCGGAGCCGGCGGCGGAGGAGGCGGCGGCGCGGCGGCCGCGGGCGGAGGCGGAGGCGGAGGAGGCGGCGCGGCGGCCACGGGCGGCGGCGGAGGCGCGGCGGCCGCGGGGGCCGTTTCGACCCCACCCGGCCCGGCGAACGAACCCGCACCGGCATGCACTTCGCGAGCGGGGGCGGGGTGGCCCTGCGCACGCAACCAGGCGCGGCTGAGCGCCCTGTACGTCAGCTCGTTGGCGAGATGGCGCTTGTACTCGATCGGGCCGCGACCGTCGGCGCTCGGAGAGCAATCGGCGGCGGCGAGCTTGCCGGCCTCCCTGAACAGCGAGTCCGAGGGTGCCTTTCCACGCAGGAGCTCCTCAGACCGGGTGGCGTGGACCGTGGTGAGCCCGACGGCGCTGAGCGCGACACCCGCGTCGGAGATGGTGCCATTCTCGATCCAGAGGCACCCCGACACGGCGCAGATGGCCCAGTCTCCGGCGCGGCGCTCCACCTTCTCGTGAGCGCTCGCGGCGCCCGAGCGAAGCGGGATGCGAACCTCGGTGAGCATCTCGCCATCGCCCACGGCGGTCATATAGGGACCAACGTGGAAGTCCTCCATCCCGACGACGCGCTCGCCGCCGGCGCCGCGGATGACCACGCTGGCGTGCGCGGCCGAACAGACCGCGGAAAGGTCCTCGGCGGCGTCGGCCTGGCACAGCGACCCGCCGATGGTGCCGCGGTTACGAACGACCGGGTCCGCGATCACCTTTTCGGCGTCGGCGAAGAGGGGAAAGTGGCGATTCAGGACCTCCGACTTCAGCATGTCCACATGCCGCGTCAGTGCGCCAATCCTGATCTCGTCGCCCTCTACCCGAATGTAGGAGAGCTCGGCCTCCAAGTCGTTGATGTCGACGAGATGGTCCGGGTTCGCGAGCCGGAGCTTCATCATCGGAAGCAAGCTGTGCCCGCCCGCGACGATACGCGCGGACCCGCCAAGCCTCTGGAGCGTCGCGAGCGCGTCATCGACGCTGGTCGCGCGCGTGTACTCGAATTTTGCCGGGGTCTGCAAGGGAACTCCTCCTCCGCGCTGAAACGCTTACAGGTGGTTAAAGCTATACGAGATTATGTAGTGACTGGATCATCGGGGCCCGAGAGTCCTCGCGCCCCGTGCACACTGACGGCGGCAGATCATTGCCGCCGTCAGAGTGTGACTTTCGTTGCAGGCCTGACCGGCCGGGGCACTACCGGGCCGTTCCGGTCCGGTCCATGCATCAGCGCCGATAACGGATGACGTCCTCGGTGTCCGCAGGCGTCGTCCCCGGCGCGGTTCCCGGCGCGGTTGCGCGCACGGGCGCCCGGTCCCCGAAGAAACGATTCGGCGCTCCGGTCGGAGCTGAAATCGGAGCGACTGGCGGCGCGGCTGACGGGTCCGGCTCCAAGCCCTGGGTTGCGTACGGGAAGCGAGACGGCCCACCTGTCTTGAACGACGACGGTGCGTCGGTGACCGAGTCGTAGATCACCGAGTCGTCGCCGGGGCGCCGGTACTGGTTCGGCGAGTTGGCGCCGATCACCGGAGTCCGAGGCCGGTTCGGCGCGCCGGCGCTTGTGCCCTCGGGGCCGACTCCGCGCGGGTCCGGATACAGCGTCCGGGGCTCGGCGCTCGCGTACAGCGGGTCCCTGAGCGCCGAGCCCCGCATCGGCATGCCGAGGGGCGCGCTACGGCCAAGGCGAGCGAGCTGGAGCGCGCCGCGTGAGTAGACGACGCCATAGTGCTTCGGCCTGCCTGGCCGGCCCTGACGCTGCAGGAAGGCCTGGCCACCGCCGGGGAACAGCGACTCGATCAACCCTGCGGCGTCCTGCATGCCTGCCTTCTTGACGAGCAAGCCCTCGAGGAGATTATGGCCGGCGCCCAGATCGCTCACGATCTGATTCACGAGCTGGTTGACGGGCTGCGTCTTAGCGACGAGCTCCCCAACCGGCGGGATGACGACGTCCAAGCCCTCGGAGATCGTCTTCAGCTCAACGATGATCGCGAGCAGGAAGACGACGATGGCGGCGATGATCAGGACGACCGCGAGGACGACGACGATCGCGGCTGGTGCGATGGAAGCAAATGTGAAGAACATGCCCGCTACGCGTCCTCGAGGAGAATGTCGAGGGAACCGCCGAAGCCCGCGACGATGCCGATGATCTGGTTGACCGCCGGCTGCGTCGTGTAGAGCAACTTGACCGCGTCGAGGTCCCGCGATCCCGCCGTGGCCACCTGGGCGATGGCGTCGATGGTGGGCGGAATGCTCTTCGCCGCCAGCAGGATTCCGCGCAGCAGAACCACCACCACGGGGAAGATCACGAATAGGAGCACAAGGGCCCCTACATACCCGAGGATGACCATTACTGTCCCTTCGTTACCTGTTCGACGACGATTTCCGCCTTCCCGGCGATCACCGGCAGCAGACCCAGAAGCGTGCCTGCCCGCTCGTTGATTGCCGTCAAAGCGCCGGCCAGCGGTCGTAGGTGCTGGGTCTCAACGGTCACGAGGGCCGATGCCAGCGTGGCCAGGCCGTCCGAGATGACGACCAGCCGGCGTCGGATCTCAATCAGAGCGAGGGAGAGCACCAAGATGAGGACGAAAGCCTCGACGACGCTCAGCAATATCAACAGATCAGTGCTCATGTCACCCCGTTTCGTAGCCCTGCGACAGGGCGTCCATGTAGTGGTCCAGCACCACGCCCTCCTCGGCGATGATGTCCAGAACCGGCGGCACTTGCAGGAGCAGCGGTATGTTCGCGGTCTGGGCGGCGATCGCGCCCGCACCCACGAGGAGACCGCCGACGCTCTCCCTGATGTCTGCCACGAAGCTGAGCAGCAGGAGCATCAGGGCGATGACGACGAGCACTACGACCAGGCCCAAACCGAGGATCACGTACCAGACGATCCGCTCGGAGTCGTCAAGGGCGGTTGATGCAAAGAAGATCGTCATTTTCCGACCGCCACCTTTCGAAGCGAGCGGGCGGAATGGAGGATCCTTACGCCCGAGTCGACGATCTTGGGGACGTCGTTGAGCTCCGTGCTCTGCTCGCGGATCGCCTCGACCGCCTCCCTCGCGAAATGCGCCTGGTCGGCGATACGCGACGCCCAGAACATGATCGTCATCACGATCACCACGGCGATCGAGGTGACGGCGAATCCGAGGGCAAAGCCCACGTACCAAACGGTGATGTTCCCGCCTATCAGCATGCTGACGCCTTCACGGTTGAACGATAGTAAATGAGTCCTTCACCTTCCATGGCCCCGGTAATCCGCGTGACGCACTGATTATGTGTACCTATCATCAGTGCGCGAAGCCGCCGCAGTCGCTTGTCGCCCCGAGCAGATCAATCAGCTTCGAGCAATCGATCGAATTGGCGTGTCCGACCACCGTGTCGCTGCCGTTCGTGGTTCCCACGTTGGCGAGAATGTTGTCGAAGTCGCTCTTGATCCCCGTCACGGTGCCCATGATGGTGGTGACCTTGCCCGAGACCGTCGCCAGGTTCGGCTGGATCTGGTTCACGTCGCCCAAGATCCCCGCGAAGTCGTTGTCGATTCGCGTGAGGTCCGGGGTGATCGAGCTACCGGACGACCCGACCGGGCCGACCGCGTTCTTGATCGTCACGACCCGACTGTGGATCGAATTCACGCTGTTATTGATCGAAGCCACCGACCCCCCGATGGAGGACACGTGCCCGGCGATCGAAGCGACCGAGGCGTGGATCGCCAGCACGTTGTTGTTGATGGCGACGGCGTTTGCGTTGATCTGCTTGACCACTCCGTTGATCGCAGTGGCGTTGTGGAGGATCGGGGTGACCTTACTGTCGATCGACTTCGCCGTGGCGAGGATGGTCGCAGCCTGGTGCGTCAGCGGCTGCGCCGCGGCATTGATCTCCACCGTTTCGCGGGCCACCATGCCCGCGTACCTGATGAAAGTCAGATCGTGATGGATCGGGTTCAGGTTGGCGTTGATGATCTTCACGCGGTGCTTGATCTGCACCGCCGACGTCAGCGTCCCCGTGAGCTCCAGTACCGATACCAGAGCCCAGGCGATGACGATCGAGAAGCAGATCCCGGCGAGTAGCGCACCGAACCCTGTCTTTCGTTCCTCGTTCATCGTATTTGCACTCCGCTCATTCCTCGATCGCCGCCGGTCACTGGGCCGGGCACGGGCCGGAGGCGTTGGTCAGGCCAGTCAGCGACACGACCGCCGTGTTCAGCACCGTCGCCTTGCAGATGCTGTTCAGGTGACCGTTGGCGTACTGCAGGCCGGTGAGGATGTTGCCCGCGTCCCCTAGGACCGCGTTCAGTCCGGTCGGGGCGTTGAGCAGGGTCTGGAGCTGAGTGTTGATCAGCGCCGTACCGTCGGTCGTGCCCTGTGCCTTGATGAGCACCGTGCTGATCGAGCCCGCACGGTCGCGGATGGTGATCGCCGTGCTCGTCACGTTCTTGAGCGAGCTCGAGATGGTGCCGAGCATGTTCGAGGTGTCGGCGAGCGAGCCTTCGACACCACCGAGGGTGTGCGAGACGCCGACCAGAGCGCTCGAGATCGTCCCGAGCATGCCGGCCGTGCTCACGAGCGAGTTCGACGTGTTGACCAGCGAGCCCGAAGTGTTGACGAGCGAGTCAGAGGTATCGACGAGCGAGCCCTGGACCTGGCCCAGCGATCCGTGAATCGAGTTCAGGGATGCGAGGATGTCCCGTCCTTGAGTCGGGATCGGCAGGAGCGCGGCGTTGATGCTCGTCAGGTTCTTGTTGATCACCCCGATGTAGCCCGGCAGCGGGTTGGCGTTCCCCTTGATCGCGGTGACCGACGCGTTGGCCGAATGCAGGCCCCTGTTGATGTTCTTCAGGTTGCTGACGATGCCGATCAGGAACCCGATGACGACGATCACGACGAGAACAAGCGTGGTGATCCAGAGAAAGAGCCACCTGACGAAGGTGGGGTGTGGCGGTTCTCCAGTGCCCCGTCGGTTGCCGAGCGGCCTGGCGAATGTCGAAGCTGCCTCCATGTGGCCAAGCCCTCCTAGAACAGTCCGTTGACGAGTTGCTCGACGCCACTCAGCGGGTTCGCCGCTGGGGCGGGAGTCGTTGATGTTCCCTGCGGCGCGCTAGCCGTGCTGCTCGTGCTGCTGCTGGGCGCGCTTCCCTGGATGCTCGGCGCGCCGCTGGACGCGGGTGCCGATGAGGCAGACGACGATGCCGCCGGGGCCGAGGATTTCGGCGTGGAGCTCGGCGTAGCGAGGCTCTTCAGGTGAGCGCTCGCTGTCGAGCTCAGCTTCCGAGTCTCGGTCGACGCGAAGCCCTGGCACTGATTGTCAGCGCTCTGGGCGCCGACGACCTTGACGTCGATGCAGGCCGCGTTGGTGCGGATCATCAGCGACGTCGTCAGGATGTTGGCCGTGCCGGCCTTGATGTTCGAGGCGGTGGTGATCGCCGCAGACGCGTCGGAGTTGATCTCGTCGACGTTGGTGTTGATCTTGTCCGCGGTGTTGAGGATCGTGCCAGCCTCGTTGTCGATCGTGGTGGCGCTCGAGTTGATGCTCACCGCGCTGGACTTGATCGCGCCGGCGGAGCCGTTGATCTTGTTCGCCGTCCCGGCGATGGCGCCGGCGGTCCCGGCGATGGCGCCGGCGGTCGAGTCGATGTTCCCCGCGTCGCTGCCGATGCTCTGAGCGGTCGAGTTGATCGTCCCCGCCGTCGAGTTGATCGTCTGGGCGGTACCGAGGATCGTGGTGGCGCTCCCGTTGATCGAGGTCGCCTCGTTGTTGATGCCGCCCGCCGTGTTGACGATGCCGCCAAGGATGCCTTGCAACGGCTTGGCCGTGTGCAGAATGGACAGCGCGAGCTGGTTCGTGTGGTAGAGCTCCATCACGGACTTCGTGTTCGCGTTGATGTTCACCGCCGAGTTGGCGATGTTCCCAGCCTTGCCGTTGATGGACTGAGCTGTCGAAACCGTCTCAGCCAATAGCACCGCTGCGATCGCGACGGCCGCTAGGACGCCAACGAGCACGACGATGCTTACACCGGTAAACCGCCTCATTCCTTCTCCTCCCGCAGGTTCGGGCCCGCTGCCGAGTGACCGGGCGGCAGTATATGCGCAACTGTCCACCGCACGCAACCCCGAACTTCTCGAAGCGGTGTCGAGGCCCGCGGTCCGACCCCGTTGCGGGGCCCCACTGGCGGGCGTTCTGGAGGGCGCCGTTCAGCCCTCGATAGCTATGCGGATCAAGGTTTCTACGGATCCGGAGCTCGAGCGGATCACGCTCGCGGAGGGGTTCCGCGCCTCGTACGGCTTCCCACGTCGGCACTCCGGTCGCGTCCGCCCTCTGACCTCCTGTGGGCCCACCGGCGCCCTTGGGGCGGCGTGAACGGATGCACAGTGCCCCTCGTGCACCTCGAGCTGCGGCGCCGGCATCGATCCGTCCTGCCTGGCTGCCAATCTATTTGCGAAGGGCTGTCCGCGCCTGATGGCGCTTGGCACTTCGTTCGCGCGCGCGAGCGCGTCCTCGCGCGCGCGCGTGCGTAGGCGTAACGCTCTGTCCCAACAGGCGTCGACCCTGCTGGCCGCAGCGCCTTCCCCGCGCGGGCCGCAGCGCCCGCGACCGGCCCCGAGGGCACACGCCCCCCGGAGCGGCACCCGGAATCAGCGGACCTGGAGCTCCTCGAGCTGACGCTCGTGGCTGTCCAGCTCCGCCAACGCCCGCAGCAGGGTCTCTTCGTACTCGTCGTAGCTGCGGAACGGCCGCATCCACGCCCATCCGCCGCGCTCGCGGAGCTCGGATGTGCGATCGCGCTCGCCGGTCTCGCGGCGCTTGCGTGGGCTCGGACGCGTGGCCGGGACATCCACAGGGCCCGGAAGCTCCTGCGGGAGATCGTGTGGACTCATGGTCTCTGCCGATACCTCGACGGGGCTCGGAAGCGCAACCGGGAGATCGACCGAGCGCGGACGCTCCGCGGGCACCTCGGTGGGGCTCGTACGCTCCGCCGCGACCTCGTAGGCATCCGCCGGGACCTCGTAAGCGTCCGCCGCGACCTCGTAGGCATCCGCCAGACCGAGATACCTCGGTTGCCCTACCGGCACGTCGGGGACCGCAGGACGCACGTCGGGGACGGCGTGACGCACGACGGGGACCGCAGGGCGGGTAACCGGCGTCTCGATCGAGGAACCGCGAGACCGGGCGCGCTCGTATTCGGAGATCGCGTCCGACAGCGGGATCTCGGTCTCAGCGTGTTCCTGCAAGATGCTCGCCTCGAGCATCGAGGTCAGCGCCAGGAGCTGGCGCTTGGTCGCTGTACGCGAGGAGCCGCTCGCGTCTGCATAGCGATCCCAGGCACGCGCTGCCTGCTGTGCCGCTGAGACGTTCCACTTGCTCACGCTCTGCCAGGGGACTTCGGCGGCCACCATCGGGCAAACCCCCCCGCGCGCGTCGGCATGCGCACCGGCGATGATCCGCTGACCCTTGATGCCGTCGAGTATTCCTTGACGGACATCGAGCGGCAACCGATCGATCGTCGCCCTAAGTTCCTGAGCGGGTCCGCGCGTCTGTATCACAGCAAGCATCTCCTGCCTCGTTGTCCTGGGCCCACAACGTAGCCGTGTGAGTCGCCAGCGTCAACGCACTGACAGGAGTCTTGCAAGCGAAGGGGTTTATCGACTCGGTTCGACGCTCCCCACCGCCGGCCCAAACAATCCCCCGAGAAGTATATGATCCGGATCGTCTTCCGAGACGTATACGTTGCCGGGCGCGCGTAGTACGACTTCCAGGGGTCGTGTGCGCGCGAAACGCAATTACACATTCGGAGGAGATTCTATGAGTGCCTACGGTCCATCCAGCTCCCAGGGCAACATCGCGCGCCCGGTGGCATTGCTCCTCGGGGTCACGTACCTCGCCGCCGGCGTGATCGGTTTCGCCGCGACCGGATTCCACGGCTTCGTGACACCTGGAGGATCCACCTTTCTCGGGTTTCCTCTGAATGTCTTCCATAACATCGTCCACATCGGCATCGGCGCCATTCTCATCGTGGCCTCGCGACTTCCGGACGCGACGATGACCCAGGGGATCCTGCTCGGCGTGGCCATCCTCTATGTTGCCGCGACGCTGCTTGGATTCCTCGGCAAGCTCCCGATCATCGCGGTCACCACGGCCGGGAACCCAGACAACTTCCTGCACCTCGCCTCGGCTGCTCTGGCAGCCTTTGGCGGGCTCGCGGGCGCTGCCCAGCAGCGAGAGTCAGACGCCGCGTTCGGGCGCTAGTGACATGAGATGGCGGGACCAGACCTGAGCGAGCCGCAGCTGCGCGACCTCAGGTCCTGGGACCGTCGTCGTCTGCCGGTCGTTCCCAGGTGGTTTGGCCTGGTCGCGCTCGTGGTGGTCCTGCTCGGGGCCAGCGCGTGGGTGATCGGCCAGCAGTTCTCGTCCTCGAGCCATACCCCCAAGCGCTCGCTGAGTCCGACGTCCGGATACGTCAAGTTCAAGGACCCGGCGGGCGCTTTCGAGGGAGCCTACCCGCCGAGTTGGAAGCGCTATCCGACCGCCAGCCCGTATGTCCTGCTCGTCGAGGGGCCGAACGGCGCCTCCTATGAGGTAGCCAAGACTGCGATCAGCGCTCCGGTCGATGCGGCCAACCTCAGCGCCGCCCTCAAGCTCACCAATCGCATCGTCAAGACCGGGTTCGACGTGAAGCTCCTACGCCAGCCCGAGGAGGTGTCGATCGGCGGGCTTCCCGGCCTGCTCTACCTCTACACGTTCAAGGACGCCAGCACCGGAGAGGAGGGCGCGCACGCGCACTACTTCCTGTTCGACGGCAAGGAGATGATCACGCTCGTCTTCCAGTCGCTACCGTCGAACAACTTCGTCTCGCTGGCTCCGCTCTTCGACCGCATCGCGAGCACTTTCCGCGCTCTACAGACCTCCGGGTAGGGCTTGACCCGCAGTCAGCGGGTCAAGCCAAACCGACAGTGCTGAAAGCTGGTGGCGATCGAGGCGGGAGACTCGAGCGCCAGGCTCGCATCGAGGAGACGACTCTCGTTGAGGAACGCGACGACGGGCAGGCGGGCCGGCTTGAGCGAGCGCATCTCGTCGAGCCTCATGTCGTACTGACCGATATTGCCCGGCAGGGTGTCGAGACGATCCGTCCAGCCGTTGGGCTGAGGGGTCTTGGCGATGGCGACGAGCAGCGGGTACCCCCAGTCCTCCGCCACGACCGCCGTCGAATGGAGCTCACCGAGGGCATCCTTGTCGTCGGCGCACACGGCGAGGAAGCCCGTGAAGGGATCGTTTGAGGGCACGGCGACGTGGTTGCCCACCGTGAGGTTTCCGAACGGCCATTGCATAGCCGACGGTGGCGCATCCGTACGCTGGAGCTCCGCCGCCGCCGACCCTACCGTGACCTCCCGGTAGAGCGCGACGAGACCGCCCGCGATGACGAGCATGACGATGACGATGATGACCGTCAGGACCATGTCTGCCTCTCAATTACGCGCACGGGTCTAGTTGGTGTAGACGGCTTGCCCGTCGAGGAAGCCCTCGTCACCGGGCGGAAGCTCGCCGCTGCCGAACGTATACAAAGCCACGTCCTCGAGCGTCTTGGCCTGACCGCCACTGACCCACGCCCCGCCATCCCAGCGTAAATTACCCGCCGGAACACCGAGCGCCATCCCCGCCATCCGCTGACCCTTGGCGAGAACCTTGCCGACCGCCTTCTGGATCGCCGCCGGCGTCCCCGCCGACGGACTCGTGTTATAGCCATGACCGACACCGAAGCGATCGGTATCGGCAGGAACCACCTTCACATCCAGGGCGGGAACCCCGAGCATGTCAGCGGCCAGCTGCGCGTACTGCGCCTCCTTGCCATCAGGCTGGGTCGTCAAGCTGAGCACCATCTTGCCCGTCGGGTGCACGCGCAAAAAGACTGCACGATAAGCCTCATTAGCCACGGCTAGATCTCCTCCTGGTCATCGTTGTGGTGGCTGGGGGGGTGGGTCTGCCAAAAGCTGCTTTCCTGTACTGACAATGATCGTTTATCACGGAACGACAATCGACTGCCTCGAGGGCATCGAGCGCGAGGGCTTGCGGCCCGGCACGTACGTCTCCCAAGATCGCGCCTTGGCGAGTCAGTACTCGTGGCGACGAGCGATGACGCTCGGTGCCGACTCGTGCGTTCTCTTCGAGTTGGACGTGCCCGACTCCGCCGTTTCCGAAGCGGAGAGCTGGTGGTGGGCGCAAAGCCAGCTCCAGCTCCTCTTCGGCTGTCCCCCGTCTTGCATCGTGTCCGTAGATCATTCCGACCCACAGGCGTTCTCGGTCGACTAGCGCCACGTCAGCCGCGTTTCCAGGAGATGGTTGTGGGCTCCGCGGGGGCGGTGGGCTCGGGGGCGGGAACCTGGGGTTCCGAAGCGGCCGGAGGTTCGGGGGCGGGAGCCTCGGGTTCTGCAGCGGCCGGAGGTTCGGGGGCGGGAGCCTCGGGTTCTGCAGGTTCGGGCGCGGCCCGTCCCCACGAGATGGTGTCCGGGGGGCTCGGACCGTACTGAATCGGGGAGGCGGTTCCCACGACCGGGGACCTGGGGTGCGACGAGGGGCGGGCCTGCCGCGCCTCAGGGTAGAGCTTCGCCGCCGCCGCGCTGCCGTATTCGGCGTTCCTGAGGGCCGGGCCGCTCGGGCTCGCGGCGGCGATCGGCGCCTCGCGGCCAAGGCGCGCGAGCGTGAGCGTGCCCCTCGTGTACACCTCGGCGATGCGCGGCGGCTTGGTCGTTCTGCTCTCGGGAAACTTCCTGAAGCCGGAGGCGGCAGAACCAGGGTAGATCCCGTCGATGAGGCCGAGCGCGTCGTCGATTCCGGCCTTCTTCACGAGTAGGCCCTCGAGCAGGTCGACCCCCGTGTCGAGCTGCTCATTGATGGTCTTGACGACCCCGTTGACCGGCGCGCTCTTCTGGACGATCTCGCCCACCCCGCCCATGACCTCGGCCAAGCCGGCCGTGATCTTCCGGAGGTGCAGGATGATCGATACGAGATAGACGACGAGCACGAGGACGATGAGGACGACCGCCAGGATGGTGACGACGCCGGCCGCGGCTACTGCGAACAGTGCCATTGGTCCTCCTTATACGTCGTCGAGGATCACGTCGAGGGACCCGCCATAGTTGGCGACGCCCGCGACCGTCTTGATGACCTGGTCCTGCGTCGTCAGCAGAAGCGGCACCGCGTTGAGATCTCGCGACCCCGCCGCCGCGACCTTGGAGATCCCTTCGACCTTTTCAGGGATGCTCTTGGCCGCGCGCTGAACCCCGGCGAGCAGGTAAATCACGATCGGGAGGACGACCAGGAGCAGGATCGCATCTCCGAGCCACCAGAGGATCATTGGGGCCTCCGCGCAGCGACAATTCCGGCCTTACGCGCGATCCCCGGCAGCGCGCCGAGAATGATGTCGAACTGAGTGTTGATGGCCCTGACGGCGCCGTCGAGCGGGCGCAGGTGCCGAGACTCAACGCCTTCCAATGCGGATTCCAGCTTCCCGAGTCCGTCGGAGATGCGCTCCAGGCGCGTCCGGACCTCGATCAGCGCCACGGCGAGCACGAGGATTACGCCTACAGTCAGCACGACGCTCAGGAGGACCAGCAGGTGCGTGCTGCTCATGTCTCGACGAACCCGTCGGTGAGGGCATTCATGTATCCGTCCTGGACCACGGCTTCCTCCACGATCTGCGCCAGCACGGGCGCCGTCGCTTCGAGCTGCGGGATATTTCCGGTGTTCGCCGAGACTTTCCCGGCGACCTCGAGCAGTCCGTCGACGGAGCTCTCGATGCTGGCGACGTACTCCACGAGCAAGGTCAGGAGGATCGCGACGACTACGGCTGCTCCAAACGCGATCGAGAGCGATATCGCCCACAAGGTGTGCCCTCCGGTCGCGTACTCGATCATTTGCCCACCGCCACTTTGCGAAGCGCGCGAGCGGCGTGGAGGATGCGGACACCAGAGTCGTTTATATGCGCGATCCCGTCGAGCTCATCGGTCTGTTGGCGAATCACGTCCACCGCGCGTTCGGCGGCGTGGGCCTGCGAGGCGATCGTGAAGGCTAGGTAGAGGATGACGACGACGATCACGGCAGCTACCGCGATGACCGCTATGCCGAGGACGATCCCGACGCTCCATCCGGCGCCTGCCGCGATGGTCAGCACGGTTCACCGCGCCGACGAATTTCCTTGGGCAAAGCCCCTCTTAGCATCATCATCTCCTCCGGCAAGGTTCCCGCATGCTCGATTCGAACGCGCGAGCATCAGCAGCTAAGCCTCCATGCAGGGGCGCCTAAAATACTGCCCACCATCGATCGTGTCCAGCACGAACGTGCTCAGTGGATCGCGGCACCAGATCGCCGCGAGAGTCGTTCCCCTCCACGTCCGTAACGGACAGCGATGAGCTCGCCCATTATCGAGAGCGCGGTTTCCGCGGCGCTGAGCGCACCGAGGTCGAGACCGACCGGGGCACTGATCCGCGTCAGGTCCTCCTCGGGCACGCCGATGGCGAGGAGCCGCTCCCGGCGCTCCACTTGCGCGTGAGTGGAGCCCATCGCGCCGATGTAGGCAGGCTCGGCACGCAGCGCCAGCGAGAGCACCTCGTCATCGAGCTTGATGTCATTGGAGAGCACGGCTATGTAGGTCGCGCGGTCGATCCCTCCGAGCTGCTCGAGTGCCGGCTCCGGCCAAGCGACCACGATCTCCAGGGCGTCCGGAAACCGCTCCCGGGTCGCGAAGCGCTCGCGCGGGTCGATCACGTACGGGCGCCAGCCCAGCACGTGAGCGAGGTGGGCGAGATGGTTGCCGTACTCGACGGCGCCGAAGATCAGCAACCGCGGGGGCGGCGCGGTGATGTCGATGAACAGGTCCCCACGCCGCTCTGAGCGTTCGTCCCACATCAGCTCGTTCGCGTCCTCGACGGCTTGCGCGTCAAGCTCGGCGTCGCCGAGCGAGCCCTCCTGTTCGCCATCGGCGCGCACGAGCAGCCGCTCGCCGGCGTGAGCCCCGCTGATCGCCGTGACCAGCGCAGCGCGCCCGCCGTCGCGAGCAGCCTCGGCGAAAGACGCTTGTGCGGCCACTTAGGATTCGGCAGGCGGCGCCGGCGCCAGCGCAGCGCCCGCGAAGTGGGCCGCTGCCGCTCCCGCTCCGCCGAGTGCGGCCGTGGCCAGCGCCCACAACGTGCCCTCTCGCTCCTGCCCCTTGAGGGCATCGACCGAGACCGGCCCGGGTCCGGCCTCGACCACCGTGAGTATCGCGAGGATGAGGACGAGGTTGTATTCGTAGCCGCCCTGTGTCACCCACGGGCCGTTCTTGAGATGGACGCGGTGGATGGCGGTCAGCATCGTCGCGATGATCGACGCGCTTCCCAATGGGGTCAGGAACCCGGCCGCCAGCAGCGCGCCACCCCCGGCTTCGCCGACGCCGGCAGCGATCGCGTGGGGGACGCCGGGACGCAACCCCATCTGTTCAAAGCCATCGGCCGTGGCCTTCAAGCCGTGGCCGCCGAACAAGCCGAACAGCTTCTGGGTTCCGTGGCCCACGAAGAGCGCGCCAATGACCACCCGGAGCAGCAAACGAAAGATCTTCATCTCAACCCTCCACTAGATCGCGACATCGAGGACGGCAAGATACCGGTCCGGTGAGTTGGGCTGGCTCGAGCGGCCGGAGTTGAACGAGTGTCACCGAATTAAACGAGCTCGTCCGCCAGCGTCGCCATGTGCGCGAAAAGAAAGACCCGGTCGCGTGCGCCGACGCCCCGGGTGGCGCCACGGCGATGGCGGTCGATGGTGGCGAGCGTGACGACGATGCGCTCCGGAGAGTCCCAGCCGGCCCACGGCGCGTCACGATATTCGGGGCTGCGCAGCAGCTCGCGCGCGGTCTCGGGGACCGACCTTCCCGCCGCGAGCCTCGGGGCCGCCGCGGCTTCGAGCCATGCGAAGTAGTCGCGGAGGAGCTCGACTTCTGCCCGCCCGCCGACCGGTCCGTGGCCCGGCACGACGACGTCGATATCGAGCGAAAGGATCCGCTCCAGCGCGGCGATCCAGCGAGACGTCGGCCCCGCCCACATGACCGGCGCGACCCCGACGAAGAGCACGTCGGCGGCGAAGCACACGCGCACATCCGGGGCGTGGACGATCAGGTCTCCGGCCGTGTGTGCCGGGCCTACCTCGATCAGGTGCAGCGCGCGACCCCCGACCGTGATGGTGAGCTCGCCGTCGAACTCGCGCCCGGGCGGGGTAACGAAGATGCCTGAGAAATCGTACGGAGCCAGCATCGCGCCGACGTAGTCGCCGAGGCTGCGCGTGGGTAGGCTGGGAACCAGCGGAAGCTTGAGGCCTCCGAGCACGGGGACGGGCAGCGAGGCCACGCGCCGCAGAGTTCCGGCCAGCGCCTTGAAGCGGGCAATCTGCTCCGGACTCTCCTCCCGGATGATGCGCGCCGCCGTGCGGGTGGCGAGGATCTCGGCCCCCGCCAGGAGCTGATTGCCCCACACGTGGTCGCCATCCGAATGCGTGTTGACCACCGTCTCGATGGGCGCGGTCGTCCGTTCGCGAACGGCCGCGAGCATGCGCGCGGTCAGCCGGATGTCCCACAGCGTGTCGATCAGCGCCGCCGCGTCCGCACCAACGACGAGGCCGGCGTTCGACTCCCCCCACCCGCCGTTGGGTTGCAGCCACGCATAGGTGTCGGGGGCGATCTCCTGCAGGCCCGCCGCGAACCGCGCCCGGTGGCCCAGCAGCGTCTGCTCCATGACGCGCGAGCCTATCGAGAAGGCTTCGGGTGACCGAATCATCAGCCGCGTTGAACCCGCTTGGCGTCGCGGCGTGCTCAGCCTACCGCCGCTCCCGCGAGCCCGAGCATGCCTCCGACGAGCCCCGCCGCGATGAGGACGGGGACGACGCCGCGGCGCGCGATTAAGAGCGCGGCAAGTGCGAGCACGAGCAAGCCGACCTGCCAGCCGTGGCGTAGCTCCGAAGCGAGCAGCGCCGCCACCCCGACGATCGCCCCGATCGCCGCCGGGCCCGCTCCACCGAGGAACCCCTGCACGTTCGGGTTCCGCTTGATCCGGTCGAAGCGACCGGCGAAGCCAAGGACGATCACGAACGAGGGCGCGAACGCAATCGACGCCGCCAGCAGCGCCCCACCCACCCCGCTGGCCGCGTAGCCGACGGCGGCGACCGTCTGCACCACCGGGCCGGGGGTGATCTGCCCGAGCGCCACCGCGTCGAGGAACTGTCCCGAAGTCATCCAGTGATGCGGGCCGACCGCATCTGAGCGCATCAACGGCACGATCACGAAACCGCCGCCGAAGGCGAGCGTGCCGACCTTGAGCGCGGTCCAGGCAACCGGCCCGAGAAAGCTCTTGCCCGCCATCCCCGGACCAATCGCGGCGAGGCGTCCCCCGCCCACGCCACGGGTCACGAGCACACCGACGAAACCGGCGGCAAGGAGCACGAACACGAGCTCGGGGCCGAGGAGCAGCGCGCCCGCCACTCCGGCCGTAAACGCCGTGCACCACAGCAACCGGTGGGCGCGCCCGCGCCGCCAGCTATCCGGTACCAGAGTCGCGCCCGCGTTGAACGCCACCGCGGGGACGGCAGCGCCGGCGCCCGCGCCGGCGGCACGAACCCACAGGGGTGCCCCGGAGGCGAGGAACAGGGCCGAGAGCGCGATCACCACGACGAGGCCGGGGAGGATGAAGCACAGTCCGCCGAGGAGCGCACCGCGCGCGCGGCGGAGCCTCCATGCGCAGTAGATCGCCAGCTGCGTAGACGCCGGCCCAGGCAAGAGGTTGCAGGCGGCGAGCGCGTCCTCGAATACCTGCGGCTCGAGCCACCGTTCCCGCTCCACGCAGAGCGCCCGGAGCATGGCGATGTGGGTCGGGGGGCCGCCGAAGCCCAGGCAACCGATCCTCGTCCACTCTCGCGCGATCCGGCTCATCGCGACGTCGGGCATCACCGGGTGCTGCGTCTCGATGCCGGTCTCGCGTGCCGCATCCGCCGGCGCGAGTCTAGTGTCCCGATGGCGCGTCCTTTCGCTGCTCCACCCCGTCAGCGCAGACACGTGAGCAACGGCGTCTCGCGCAGTAGTGCAAACTCACGACAAACGGTCGAACAAAGGACGTGAGATGTCTACGACACTTCAAGAACTCGAGGCTCAGAGCAAGGTTGTCGAGGTACGTGGCGACATCCCACTCGTCGCGGGCACCCTGGAGGCCCTGAGCGCGTACGAGCAGGTGGCGACGTCATGCGCCACGGCGATGACCGCGCAGGGCGGCATGCCAGAAGCCGTCAACGCCGCGCTGAGCAGCGCGAGCGTGGCGGCAGCCGCCCGGTCCGTGATCACGCGCGGCGGCGGCGAGGACAGCAGCTTCGAACGTCAGCTGCTCGAGGCGACGATCACCGGCTGCGGGCTTTCCGAGAGCCTGTGCGCCGCGCACGCCGATCATCACGATCATTGCCGCATCCATGCCGGAGTCGCGCGTGACACCATCGCGGCCTGCGAGGCGCTGCTCAAGGAGCTGAGCTAGCGGCGCTCGAACGCGCGGCGGCCGCGCGTCGCTGGAGGTATCGGCGCTCGGGAAGGCTGGTGGTGAGTGTCGCGGCCGTCTCGTAGGCGACGGCGGCGCCGGCGGCGTCGCCGGCGAGCTCCCGGAGGTGACCACGGACCGCGGCGACGCGGTGGTGGTTTGCGAGACGGTCGTCGCGCTCCACCTCGGCGAGCACCTCCAGGCCGGCTCCCGGTCCGCGGAACATCCCCACCGCGACCGCCCGGTTGAGGGTGAACACGGGGTTGGGCGCGATCCGCTCGAGCAGCTCGTAGAGGACGATGATCTCCCGCCAGTCGGTCTCGGCGGCGCTCGGGGCCTCGGCGTGCACGGCGGCGATCGCGGCCTGGAGTTGAAACGGGCCGACCGGACCGGCCGACAGCGCCTCGGTGACCAGTCCCACTCCCTCTTCGATAGCGCGGCGGTCCCAGAGGCCGCGGACCTGCTCCGCGAGCGGGATCAGCCCTCCGTCCTCGCCTGTGCGCGCGAATCGCCGGGCGTGGGTCAGGAGCATCAGCCCAAGCAGCCCAGCCACCTCGTCATCGCCGGGGAGGAGCCGCCGCAGCATCCGCGCCAGCCGGATGGCCTCCTCGGCCAGGGCGACGCGCTGGATCTCAGCCCCCGAGCTCGCCGTGTAGCCCTCGTTGAAGATCAGGTAGAGCACGTGGAGCACGGAGCCGAGGCGGGCGTCGCGCGCCGCGTCGGGCGGTAGCGTGAACCCGGCCCCCTTGATCGTGGCCTTGGCCCGGCTGATCCGCTGGGCCATGGTTGTCTCGGGAACGAGGAACGCGCTGGCGATCTCGTTCGTGCTGAGGCCACCGACGGCCCGCAGGGTGAGCGCGATCTGGGACGACGCGGTGAGCGACTCGTGGCAGCACAGGAAGAGCAGCGCCAGCGTGTCGTCATGCGCCCCCGACGCGGACTCCCGTTCGGTCCCGTCGCGAGGCGCTTCCGGCTCTGCGATCAGCTCCTCGCGACGACGGCGTGCGACATCTCCGCGCAGCTCGTCGATCAGCCGCCGGGACGCCACGGTCACGAGCCACGCCCGCGGGTTGTCGGGCACTCCCTCGGCCGGCCACTGAACCGCCGCGGCGAACAGAGCCTCCTGGAGAGCGTCCTCGCACTGGGCGAACTGCGAGTGGCGGCGGACGAGGACGCCGAGGACCTCGGGCGCCAGCGGGCGCAGAAGGCGCTCGAGCTCTCCTCCTCGTCTCACATCTCCACCCCTCCGATGTCCATGATCGGGCGCACCTCGAGTGGCGCGAAGCGCGAGCTCGGCCACCGCACGGCGATCTCCACGGCGCGGTCGATGCTCTCGCAGTCGACGATCAAGTAGCCGCCGAAGTGCTCCTTGGCCTCCGCCAGCGGCCCGTCGGTGATCACCGGCGTGGCGCCGGCGACCCGCACCGTCTTGGTCTGCGCGGGGTCCGCGAGTGGGTCCGTGGCCACCAGCTCGCCCGAGTCCTTCAGCTCGTTCATCACGGCGAGGACCTCCTGGCCCAGCGCTTCGCCACCCGGACCGAAGAAGGCGTCGCGTGTGTCAGCGTTGTCGTAGAGCAACAGCATGTAGCGCATTTGTCTCGTCGTCCTCCTCTGGGTTGTCAGTTGCAGGCGTAGATGATCTCCACCGTGCCGCCGGGCAGCGAGGACTCGAGCACGAGCTGAGTTTCGGTGCTGAGCGTCGGCGTCAAGCGCGTACCGCCCCCGAGGAGCACCGGCACCACGAGCAGCCCGAGCTTGTCGAGCGCTCCAAGCGCGCGGAAGGTCTCAATTGTCTGCGGCCCGCCGACGCGGTGGACGTCCCCTCCCCGGTTGGTTGACCGCAGCGTCTCCAGCAAGCGGGCGCGATCGCTGTCGGTCGCGACCGGTGCCGCGGCTCCTTCGGTGGAGACATTCGAGCCGAGGACGAACACATCGAGGTCGGGCCAGGGACAGCGGGGGTTGCCCAGGGCAGGCTCGAACGTCGTGCGGCCCATCGCCACCGCCTCGCACCGCTTCTGGAACTCGCGGAAGCCGTGACTCTGGCCCGAGACGAAGGCGGGGTCGGCGATCAGGGCCGGCCATCCATCGGGTGTGGTCACGTAACCATCCACGCTCATGCTCAGACGGGTGACGATCTGCATCGTGGGGCCCCCCTTCTGGAGTCGCCGGGCTTGACTTCATGCCCGTGAGTCGGAGCCAGCGCTCGCGCCTCGACATCGTCTCGTAAGACGGGTGTGAAATGTCGGCCACGCCCCTAAAGGGCAAAGCCCACGCCGCAGCGGGGCTCTCGTCGCGTCGGGGAGACAGGATTTGACTCGGTCGCGCGTTCGCGTGAGGGGCGATCACATTACCTGTCGGGGTCTGCGATCAACGGCTCGATCCAGGTGCGGTACGAGCCGACGAAATCACGTGCTGCGTCCCGGACGAGCGTCGCGGCGCGGTGGACGTCGCCCGCCGGCGTGTGGACATAGCTGTGCTCGATTCTCGTCCGAGCGGCCTGGGCTCGCACCAACCGGCGCCATAGGCCACGACCGATGACCCCCGCGTCGCGCAGAGCTTCAAAGGCCTGCTGCGCTTGCGCGCCGCCACTCTCCATGGGCGGCCTCGGCAACCCGGCGAGCTTCGCGCCGGCATCGGCAAGGTCGGCAACGTAGTTCTGGACGCGCCCGACGCCACGCTCGACGGCCTGCACGCGGTTGTACGCATCCATGTCCTCGGTGGTGATGTACGCCGCCTTGAACTGCGGAAGGTCAAAATCCTCGCCGAACGCTGCCATCGCGTTCTCGAGCGCGGCGTACTGCCGCGGCAGGTCCTCGAGAAGCCGCACGATGGTCAGGCGCCAGCGCCGCTCGTCGACGTTTCGCGCTTCGCGCTCGGCCATCGTCAACCGCTCAACACGCGGTCAAGTCCCGCGAGAGCTGCACGTGCACGCCGCGCCTCGCTCCGAGCACCCGCCCGAGCTAGACTGGCGTCGCTGCCGCGCAGTCGTGACCACACTCCTTGGCGGTCGACCAGCACCCGTCCGTCCGAGACTACGTCTGCGAGAAGCGATGGCTCGGCTTGTGCGTCCTCTAGCCGAACGACATCGACGCGCCGACCCATGGCCCCGGTCAGTTTGGCGCTCAGCTCGATGACCCGCTCCAGACTTGGATCGCGAAGACCAACGAGCACGTCGATGTCGCTTTCTGGCGTGTCGGTACCTCTCGCTGCGGACCCGAACAACAACGCGAAGTGGACGTTGTGCTCGGTGCGCAAGGCTGTTCTCAAAGTAGACAGCAGCGGCCACGCCCGCCGCGCGTACTGTCGCTCGGACATGGTCATTTGCAGTGTCCTCGGGCTCGGTCTGACGGCGCGTAAGCTTCCTTGGGCCACCGCTCGGCGGAGGGTCCTGTCGTGAACGCCTAGTTCACGCGCTAGGAGCGCAAGCTCGGACATGTGTCCATTGTAGCTGGCTCGTATGTCCGTTATCAGGCTTCATGTGTCCAATCCTGGCACTGAGGCGATCGTGTGCGCCGTCATCAGCCTGGTGTGATGGTTAGCTTCGGACCTGGTACCGGCGCTCGCGGAGGGTGAGCATCACTCGCCATTCGTCGCCGTAGTCGAAGACGTAGGCGATCCGTGCGCCGCCTTGAGCCGGAGCTCGTCGACCGCGATATCCGCGGTCCTCGCTCATTGTCGCCAGCTCGTCGTCCGATCCGGCAGCAGCACCCGACGCTCCACCGATACCACCTAGACATTATCTGGGCAGATTATTGACGTGCGTCTGAAAGATTCAGTAGGGTGCGCCCTCGCAATCGACCGGGGGGACGCTATGCGGCAGTTCGGTTTGAGAGACTCGACTACGAGGCGAGCGACGCGGTGGCGTGTGCCGCTGGCGTCGATGGTGTTGGCGATGGGGTGCCTTGGCATTGCTGCCCAGGCGTCCGCTAGCTCGGGGGGACAGGCTGCTTCCCTGGCATCTCGACGAGCGTCTTTAGCGCCACCATGACGCAGTTGACACCGGGTCCAAATGGTGGCGTACCGGAGGCCGTGGCGATCGGCGATCTTCACGACACGACCGCGGGGTCGATCGAACGCAACACCGCGTTGTGCAGCGGGCTCTGGGTGGCCCTGCCGGGATGCCGGAATGACGTGGCGGTCCTGGGCGGGCTCGGCTACGGAACCGTGTTCCTGAAGGACGCGAAGGACAACGGCCTGACAGGCATGGGTCCGTTCGACATCGCGAGTGTTCCGGAGCTCCCGACCTCGGTAGGGATTGGCGACTTCAACGGCGACGGCATCAACGATCTCGCGGTATCTGGCGCCGACGCGACGAACGACGCCATCTACATCTACGACGGCACCGGGGCTGGAAACTTCGCAAGCGGATA
>Ga0302325_10000693_pt1 | contig 90438 bp, 80 predicted proteins | sample Palsa_T0_2_FD_201948 | JGI IMG/M metagenome (GOLD analysis project Ga0302325, IMG submission 201948) | Peat permafrost microbial communities from Stordalen Mire near Abisko, Sweden - Palsa_T0_2 | ecosystem: Environmental > Terrestrial > Soil > Palsa > Peat permafrost | place: Sweden: Abisko...
GGCCTGTCCTGGTCGCAGGGCTATGCGTGGAACCAGGGTTACTCGTGGAGCCAGGGCTACACCTGGAGCCAGGGTTATACCTGGAGCAAAGGCTACACCTGGAGCAGGGGCTACACCTGGTCCAAGGGTTATACCTGGAGCAAGGGCTACACCTGGAGCAGGTCAGTTCCCTGGTGGAACACCAGCTCGAGCGCCTCCTCGTCGCAGACCTCGCCGGCCTCGATCGAGTCGTGGGTGCCCAACCAGTAACGGAATTGTGACACGCGTCTCGCGACGCGCGCGGCGCAGATCACGAGCCGGGAATCGTTCAAAGCTTGCCGACGCGACATAGTGCATCGTCGCGGCATGGGAGCGGAAGTGTGTCTTGGCGCCTGGCGGCGATGGCGTGTCGCCGAGGCGCTGATGGTTCTCTGGACGGCGGTGGCCTCGGCCGCCGCCGACATCCCGCCGCTCATTCTCGAACACCTGACCACCTCCGAAGGCCTGCCCCAGGGCACGGTCATGACGACGCTGCAGGACTCGCAGGGCTTCGTCTGGCTCGGCACCGAGGATGGGCTGGTGCGCTACGACGGCCACGAGCTGTACCGATACTCCTATTCGCGCAACAATGCGGCCGGGCTGCCCGGCAACTTCATCAACCAGCTGGCGGAGGATGCGCACCACGATCTGTGGATTGCCATCAAGGATGCAGGCCTGGCGCGATGGAATCGCGCGGCGGACACCTTCACGGTCTATCGACATGCCGGCGGCGCGGCCGGGACTCTCTCGAGCGATGGGGTACGCGCACTGCTCATCAACCGCAGCGGCGCGGTCTGGGTAGGCATGAGTGATGCGGGCATCGATGTGCTCGATCCTGTCTCCGGTCACATCGATTCACTGCGTCATGACCCGGACAATCCCGATTCGCTCATTGACGACGGCGTCTTCACGCTGACCCTCGACCGCTCCGATCGCGTCTGGGTCGGCACGGCGCAGGGGCTGGATCGCTGGGATCCCGCGCATCGCCGCTTCGTGCACCTGCTTGCCGGCGAGCAGGTATCGCGCATCTACGAGGACGACAGCGGCCTGCTCTGGGTCGGTACCTTCGATCACGGACTGCATGTGCTCGATCAGGACGGTCACCTGATCCGTTCATTCCAGCATGACGCGCAGCAACCGGGTTCGCTGGTCAGCGATGATGTGCGCGCAATTCTCAAGGACCAGGCGGGACATCTGTGGATCGGCACCGCCGACGGCCTGGATCTGCTCGACCGCAGCAGCGCCCACTTCGATCACTATCGGCAGGACGCGAGCGATACCGAGTCGCTGCGCGACTCCTTTATCATGTCGCTCTATCAGGATGATGCCGGCCTGGTCTGGATCGGTACGCGCTCGGGCGGCGTGAGTCGCTGGAACCCGCACAGCTGGGAGCTCGGCAGCCACCGGCCCGAATGGCTGGGCGGCAAACCGGTCACTGCCTTCGCCGATGCCCCGAACGACCGGGTCTGGATCGCATCGCTCGGCGGCGGTCTCTATCAATTCGATGGCAGCACCGGGCAGGCGCAGAGCATCGACCGGCTGCTCACGCATCACGATGCGTTGGCCGATCAGCGGGTCATGTCGTTGCGCGAGGATCGTCGCGGTGCGCTTTGGATCGGCACCATGGCGAGCGGCCTGCAGAAGTTCTCCAACGGACGGCTCGAGTCGATACCGGTCAAGGCCGGCGATCCGCACGCGACCAGCGCCGCCGGCATCATGACGATCTACGAGTCGCGCGATGGACGCATCTGGATCGGTACCCACGGCGGCGGCGCCAACATCCTCGATCCGGTCACCGGCCTGGTGCGGCAGCTGCCGTTTGCCGCCGCGCAGTCGAACGTCGACGGCGCGCTCAGCGGCGCCAACGTCAGCGCCATCGTCGAGGACACGCACGGCAATTTCTGGATCGGCACCGATGGCGGCGGCCTCGATCTGGCACGCCCCGACGGCCGCATCGTGCGCGCCTTTCACCACGATCCGGCCGATCTCGCGACACTGCCGGCCAATACCGTGTACGCGCTGGCCGTGGATCAGAAGGGACGCGTGTGGGTTGCCACCGACGGCGGCGGCCTGGCCGAGGTCATCGGCAACGCATCGACGCCTGAGGACATTCACTTTCGCATCGTCACGCGCGAGGAGGGGCTCTCGAGCGACACCATCTACGGCATCGTGGTCGACTCGGCGGACCGGCTCTGGATCAGCGGCAACTCGGGACTGATGCGCTTCGACCCGGACACGGGGAGCGTCAAGACCTATCACCGCCAGCATGGCCTGCAGGGCGAGGAGTTCGATTTCGGCGCCTTCCACCGGCTGCGCGACGGGCGGGTGTGCTTCGGTGGTCCCGGTGGATTCAATATCTTTGATCCCTCGCACATCTCGGAAAATCGCCGGCCGCCGCGGCTGGCGCTGGTGCAGGTCACCGTCATGGGTGTACCGCTCAGCGGCGGCACACCGTCGTGGCTGCTGAATCGAGTGCCGCTCAATTACCGCGCCAACATCCTGTCGCTGGATTTCGGCGCCCTTGACTTCACCTCCCCCAAGCGCAACCGCATCGCCTACCGCATGGCCGGGCTGACCGACAGCTGGATCGACCTTGGCAACCAGCACCGCATCACGCTCACCAACCTGGACGCCGGCGATCATGTGCTCGAAGTACTGGCCGCGAATGCCGATTCGGTCTGGAGCGAGACCCCGCTGCGGCTGACGATTCATCGCGATCCGGCGCCCTGGCGCTCGCCCTGGGCCTACACCGCCTACCTGCTGGCGGCGCTGGCGCTGATTGCCTACCGGGTGCGCCTGCAGCGTCTGAAATTCCGCCGCATCGCGCGCGAGCAACAGCGGCTGGAAACCGAAGTGGCATTGCGCACGCGCGAGCTGCGCGAAAGCAATCAGGCACTGGAGGAGGCCGTGCAGGCCAAGGGGCGGTTCATGGATCGCATGAGCCACGAGCTGCGCACGCCGATGAACGGTGTGCTCGGCATGACCGAGCTGCTGGTGCGCACGACGCTCTCGGGTACCCAGGCGCGGCTCACGCAGACCATCCGCTCCTCCGCGCAGGTGTTGCTGCAGATCGTCAATGACCTGCTGGATCTGTCCAAGATCAACGCCGGCAAGGTGGCGCTGGAAGAGCTTTCGCTCGACCTGGTGCGCATCCTCGAGGAGTGCGCGGCCCTGTTCGCGGGAGCCACCGCGGACAAAGGTGTCGAGCTCATCGTCTGCCCGCCGCCGAAGGAGGCCGCCACCTTGCTCGGCGACCCGCTGCGCCTGCGGCAGATCGTCATGAATCTGATCGGCAACGCCGTCAAGTTCACGGCGCAGGGCGAGATCGTGGTGCGTGCCGACCTCGAATACATCGATGCGGCGCACGCCACGCTGCGCCTGTCGGTCGCCGACAGCGGCATCGGCATGGACGCACTGACCATCTCGAAAATCTTCAATCCCTTCATGCAGGCCGACGAATCCACCACGCGCCGCTTTGGCGGCACTGGCCTCGGACTGGCCATCTGTCGCGAACTCACGCAGCTCATGGGCGGCACCATCACGGTGGAGAGCCAGCCGCAGGTGGGCTCGACCTTCCAGGTATCGCTGCCACTAAAGCTTGGCGCCGAGCCGACCCGGCGGCAGCGCTTGCCGCTGCCGCGCCGCCGCGCCCACATCGTCAGCCGCCGACGTGCGCTGGCCGAGGCGTTGCAGCGCTACGTCGCGGCGCTGGGGCTCGAGCCGCTTGCCGCCGAAGTCAACAGCGCCGGCGAAGCGCTCGAGGTGGATGACATCGTCATCGTCGATGGCAGCGTCGCGCAGGAATTTCTCGGCCCGGCGGCCGCGGCATTCCAGGGCGCGACGTTCGCAAGCCAGACCCCGACATTGATCATCGTGGCCAGCGAGATCGAAGTCGCCGAGCGCAGCTTCGGAGCGATTCCCTGTCCGTACGGCGTGCTGCTCCGGCCCGTCAATCGCGACGCGCTCTACGAAGCGCTGTCGACCGCCAGCGGCGCGGCTCCTGCGCCTGCCGACGCGCTGAGCGGTTCGAACGTGCTGGATACCACGCTCGAGGGCCACGTGCTGCTGGTCGAGGACGAGCCCGTCAACGCCGCGGTGGCGCAGGGCTACCTCGCGACTCTCGGCTGCACCTGCGTGTGGGTCGACAACGGCACCGAGGCGGTCTCGCGATACGCCTCCGAGCGCTTTGATCTGGTGCTCATGGACCTGAGCATGCCGCAGCTGGATGGGTTTGCGACCACGAGGATGATCCGGCAGCAGCAAGGCGACGGCCGGGTCGTGCCCATCGTCGCGCTGACCGCCCACGGCTCGAGCGGCTATCGCGAGACCTGCCTGCAGGCCGGCATGGATGACATCCTGAGCAAACCCTGCGCCCTCGAGGAGTGCGCGAATGTGCTGGCGCGCTGGATCGGCTCGCCGCGGCGAGCCCCGGAGCCGCGCCTGGCACTGCCCGATGAGACCAGGGCGCAGGGCACCACCGATCACGCCTCCGCCAACGACGTGGGCTGGGCCATCATCGACGGCGCCGCGGTGACGCGGCTGCGCAGTCTGCGCAGCGGCGGCCAGTCCGATCTGTACGAGCGCCTGATCGAGCTGTTCGAGTCAGGATCTGCCCGCGCACTGGTCGAGTTGCGCAATGCGATCGAGCGCGGCCGCTTCGAGGAGGCCGCCGCGGTCTGTCACCGCTTTGCATCGAGCGCCGCAAACGTCGGCGCGCTGGGCTTCGCGAGCCATGTGCGTGAGCTCGAGCGGCTGTGCAAGGCCGCAGATGCCGGCCACTCGCTGGGACTGTTCCTGCGGCTGCGCGCGGTGCATCCGCAGCTGCTCGACAACCTGCATGGCCTGCGGTTGAAGGCGAGCGCATGAGCACGGCGAACTCCCAGCGGCCGCTGGTCGTCATCGCGGACGACGAAGACCTTGGACGACTGCTGCTGACCGAGGCGGCGCAGGAATGCGGTCTCGAGCCGATCGCCTTCGACAATGGGCTCGCCGCGATGCAGGCCTGCCTGTCGCGCGAGGTCGCCATCGTGCTGCTGGATGTCGACATGCCCGGGCTCAACGGCTTCGAGGTCTGCCGGCGATTGCGCGCCGAATCGCGGTTCGCCAGCGTACCCATCGTCATGGTGACGGGCAACGAAGATCAGGCCGCGGTGAGTCTCGCCTTCGAAGCCGGCGCCACCGACTTCATCTCCAAACCCGTCAACTGGGCGCTGCTGCCGCGCAGGCTCGAATACATCCTGCGCAATGCCGCGGCGGCGCGAGCCCTGTCCGAGCGCATCGTGCAGGTGCGCACGCTGGTCGAGGCCATCCCTGACACCTTGTGGGTGGTGGCCCCGGACGGTCGCGTCCAGTGGAGCCCCAACGCCGGCAGCGCGAGCGATCTCGCCGAGTTGGCACCACCCGAACAGCGCTCCGGCATCGAGGCGGCGATCCACGGCACGGCTACAGACGGCACGCCGCGTACCATCGAATATCGCCAGGCGGCGGCGGACGCGTCCTGGCGATCCTACGAACTGCGCTTCAATCGCCGCGAAGGTGGCGATGTAGTGGTCGTGCGTCGCGACACCAGCGAGCGCACCGCGGCAGCCGAGCACATCGAACGGCTGGCCTACATGGATCCGCTCACGGGCCTGCCCAACCGCCAGCGCTGTCTCGAGACCGCGGAGCGTCTGTTTGCCGATGCCGCCGCCGCGCGCGAATCCGTGGCCGTCATCTACATGGATCTCAACAGCTTCAAGCGCGTCAACGACACCTTTGGGCATAGTGTCGGCGATGCGGTGCTGCGCATCGTTGCCGGATACCTCTCGAGGAGCCTGGATGCATTTGCTGAGTTCCGCGATCGGCTGACACTGTCGCGCTTCGGCGGCGACGAGTTCGTGATCCTGCTGCGCCACGCCGAGGCACGCGCGATCGGGCTCGCGATCTGCAACGCCTGTTGCAGCGCTTTCAAGGATCCAATCGCCTACGAGGGGCTGGAGTTCTACTCGGCGCCGAGCGTCGGGCTGGCGGTCTATCCCGAGGACGGCGGCGATGTCGCCACGGTCCTCAAGCATGCCGACACGGCGATGTATAACGCCAAGGGCGGCACGGGCGGAGCGGTGTCCGTCTACACGCGCGCCATGAGCGCACGGCTGCGCGACTGGCTCGATCTCGAGGCGCGGCTGCGTCGCGCGGTCTACGATGGGCTGCTGCAGCTGCAGTTCCAGCCCAAGTTTCGGCTCAGCGACAATCGGATCGCCGGCGTCGAGGCGCTGCTGCGCTGGTGCGATCCGGAGCATGGCGATATCTCGCCGACACGCTTCATCGAGATCGCGGAGGACAGCGGGCTGATCATCGACATCGGCGCCTGGGTGGCCAACGCGGCCTGCCGGTACCTGCGCAGCTGGCTGGATCGCGACTGCGCGGTTCCGATTGCCATCAACGTCTCCGCCAAAGAGCTGCTTTACGGGGATCCGGCGCGCGTCGTCGAGGAGGCGGCCGCGGCCCACGGCGTACCGGCTTCGCTGATCGAAATCGAGATCACCGAATCGCTGCTGCTGAAAGACTCGACCGCGGTGCGCGGCGCGCTCGAGCGTCTGCGCGCGCTCGGCTGCAAGATCGCGCTGGATGACTTCGGTACCGGTTACTCCTCGCTGGCCTACATCACCCGGTTTCCGCCCGATCGCATCAAGATCGACAAATCCTTCGTTCTCAATGTCGATCACTCGGCCAGCGACGCAGCCATCGCCAACGCGATCCTGTCACTGGCCGCCAGCCTCAACCTTACCGTGACCGCCGAAGGCGTCGAACGGACCGGACAACTCGAATGGCTGCGCAGCCGCGGTTGCCAGGAGGTGCAGGGCTTCCTGCTGTCGCGGCCGCTGTCGGCAGCCGTGCTGGAGCAGCAGTACCTGCTGCGCCCCGAACTCATCGCCGAAACCGCGCGCCTGCTCCGGATCTCCGGCCCATCTTCGTAAGGCGTTAGGGTATTCTCGGCTCTTCCCTGCTGCACGAGGAGCCGTCATTGGGCTCGGTCACGACGGTCTGGTTCCGGAGTCTGGCGTGACACTCGTCGTTTGCCTGTGCGCCTGCCTGCTGGCCGCGATGGCGTACCTCGCCTACCGCGCGTGGCTCCAGGCCCAAAAAATCCAGCGCCTCGCCAACGAGCGTCTGCGCCTTGAAACCGAACTGGCCCTGCAGGCGCGTGAACTGCAGGAAAGCAATCGGGCGCTCGAGGAGGCGCTGCGGAAGCTCGATGAGCTGCAGGCCGGACGCCGTGTCGAGGAATCCACGGCCGCCGATGTGATCGACGTGACGAGCCCGGTCGAGACTCCCTACGGGGCGCCGGAAAGCGAAGCAGTGCCTCCCGAGATGTGGCCCGACGTCCCCATCTGGTCTGACATCGATACTGCGGCGGTCGGGCGGCTGTGCAATCTGCGCAGCAGCGGACCCTCGGATCTCTATGGGCGCCTGGTCGAACTGTTCGAGTCCGGGTCGGCACGCGCGCTGGTCGAGCTGCGCACCGCGCTGGAGCGCGGGCGCTTTGAGGACGCGGCCACCACCAGCCGCAAGTTTGCATCGAGCGCCGCCAACGTGGGTGCGCTCACCTTCGCGCAAAGCGTGCGCGAGCTCGAGCGGCTCTGCGTGGCGGGCGATGCCGGCCATGCATTGGGACTGTACCGGCGATTGCGCGCCGCACATCCGGCTTTGATGGTGATACTGCAGGGCAAAGGGCTTAAGGCCGGGAGTTCTGGCACCAAGTCGGCTGAAAATGTGGGGTATCCTTCGACGCCGTGAGTGCGGATACCCTCATCTGGTTCGGCACGCTGGGCGTTCCCGCGCGTCGTCGGCATGAGCTCTCACCCAAAGCCTGGACCTGCCTCGGGCTGCTCGCCATTCCACTGTGGGCTACCTGGCCGGCGCTGGCGCTGCGGGCGCTGCAGGTTCCCGCCTTTGAATGTCTCACGATCGCCTTTGTGGCCGGCTGGCTGGTGCTGCGTCGACTCGAAACCGCGCCGCCGCTGCGGGCGGGGAGCGGCTCATGGCTTCCGGCATTGGCTTGTGCGCTCGGGCTCACCGGCTCGAACGCCTTTCACATATTGGCGACGCACTACATTCCCGCTGCCGAGGCGAATCTGCTGTCCTATCTCTGGCCGGTGGAGAGCATCGGCATCGGCGCACTGTTGCGCGTGTTCAGGCTCGAAGCGCGACATCTGTGTGGACTCGCGCTTGGCATCGCGGGAGCTTTCGCGCTCATGGCTCACGGCGGCCTGGCGCTCTCGCTTACCGGGATCGCGCTCGCGCTGGCCAGCGGGCTGTCATGGGCTCTCTACTGTGTCTTTCGGCTGGTGCGCAATGACTCACCGGCGCGGCTGCTCCAGCGCGCCTGCCTGATCTCGGCGCTGCTGTGTCTGGCGCTGCATGCTGCGCTGGAATCCACGGTCGTGCCGGACCTTGGCGCGCTGGCGTCGTCGGCGGCCATCGGCATCGTGCCGCTGGCACTCGGCAATCTCGCCTGGGACCGGGGCTTCCGTCGCGGCGATAGCCGCCTGCTGACCGTCATGGCGTATGCCACGCCGCTCTGCAGCGCGCTGCTGCTCGTGGCACTGGGCCTCGAGTCCCTGACCTTGGCTCTGGGTATCGGGGCTGCGCTGATCGTGCTGGCCGGCTGGTTATCGCGCGCCAAAACCTGAGCGGACTGGGAACTGCGGACCGCAAACTTCGGACTGGTCAGACCTTCAACGCGCGCCGCAGCGCGTTCAGCCGGTCGCGGATCATCGCCTGCGCGACCTTTGCGTCGCTGGCCAAATCGAATCCGTGATACGCGCCCGGGTACACGTGCAACTCGGTCGGCACGCCGGCCTGCATCAGGCGCGTGGCGTAATCGATGTCCTCTTCGAGAAACAGATCAAGCGCGCCCACCGTAATCAGAACGGGTGGCAGGCCGCGCAGGTCGATGGCCCGTGCGGCCGCCGCGTAGGGTGACACACCGACCGCGCCAGGCGCGCCGCCCAGCAATGCGGTCCAGCCAAACCGATTGCTCTCGTGCGTCCACAGATGCCGCCCCGTGTGGGGGTTGGTTTTCACCAGCGCCGCGGTTCGATCATCGAGCATGGGGTAAACCAGATTCTGGAAGCAGATCGGAATCTCGCCACGATCCCGCGCCAGCAGCGCCAGTGCCGCGGCCAGGCCGCCGCCGGCGCTTTCGCCGCCGACGGCGATGCGCGACGGATCGATACGCAGTTCCGTCGCGGCACCGTGCAGCCATTTGAGCACCGCATAACAATCCTCGACCTGCCCCGGCGCGCGCGTTTCGGGCGCCAGGCGGTAGTCGACCGACACGATGAAACATGACAGTGTCGCGGCCAGTTCGCGGTTGGCGAACTCGGCGGAATCAGCCGTGCCCAGCACGTAGCCGCCGCCGTGTATATGCAGGTACGCGGGCATGGTCTGCCTGATGCGCGTTGGCTCGTAGGTCAGCACGCGCACGGCCGGCGCGCCCGGAGGACCTGTCACGAATCGCTCGGCTACCCGGATCCCTTTGTCCTCTGGAGTGCCTGCGGCCGCGGAGAGATTCCGCCACATTTCATCGCCGTCGCGCCGGATCTGCGGCAGCGCGTCGAGCGACAGGGACAATACCGGGAAGGCGCTCAGCAGGCCCTGCAGCTCCGGATCCACCAGATCAATGGGATTGCCGTCGTTCACCTTCTGTCCACCTCTTGAATCCGGGGCTGCAAACACCGAGGATCATCGAATGGTAACCCCAGCGTGCCGGGATGTTGCGTCTGCTTAGGCTCTGGCGGCTGGCCGGGCAGGACCTGCGCCTGCTTTGGTTTGCGTTGCGGCACGAACACCGCCCGCTGTGGCTCTGGCCGGTGGCGATTTTATTGTGCCTCTATGCGATCGAGCCATTTAACTTTGCGATTCCCCTGCTCGGTGTGCTGGATGATTTCATCCTGCTGCCGCTGATCCTGCACCTCGTGGCGAGACTGCTGCCCGAGGACATTCGCCTGGGCTTCTGGCAACGGCGGCTGGCGCGCTGACCGACTGTCCGGTTGAGACAACCCGCGACCCGCGACCGGCTGAGCGACCGTTCAGCCGGCGTTCTTGAGCGATGACATGTCGATGACGAAGCGATACTTGACGTCGCTTTTGAGCATGCGCTCGTAGGCTTTCTCGATGTCCTGCATGCGGATCATTTCGACATCGCTCGTGATGTCGTTCTTGGCGCAGAAATCCAGCATATCCTGCGTCTCCTCGATGCCGCCAATCGCAGATCCCGCCAGGCTCCGCCGTCCGAGAATCAGATTGAACACATTCGGCGGCGTGTGCGGGGAGGGCGGTGCACCGACCAGTGTCATGGTGCCGTCCCGCCGCAGCAACTGGACGTAGACATCCAGATCCTGCGGTGCGGCCACGGTATTGAGAATGAAGTGCAGGCTTCCGGCCTGGCGGCCCATCTCGTTCGCATCTCTGGAGACCACGACCTCATCGGCGCCCAGCTTGATGGCGTCATCGCGCTTTGCCGGCGAGGTCGTGAACGCGACCACGTGGGCGCCGAGGCCATGCGCCAGTTTGATGCCCATGTGGCCGAGGCCGCCGATGCCGACCACGCCCACCCGGGAGCCGGGTCCGACCTTCCAGTGCCGCAGCGGCGACCAGGTCGTGATGCCGGCACAGAGCAGGGGCGCGGCGGCAGCCAGTCGATCGGCTCGATGCCGCATCGTCAGCACGAAGTGCTCATCCACCGTGATGGCTGTCGAATAACCGCCATAGGTATTCGCGGCGTCGCCACGCACCGTACCGTTGTAAGTGCCCGTGAAACCATGCGGCCCCTCGCAATACTGCTCCAGGCCTTCCTGGCAGGCCGAGCAGGTCCGGCAGCTGTCGACCATGCAGCCGACACCGACGAATTCACCCACTTTCACCCGCGAGACCTGCGGACCCACCGCGCTCACGCGGCCGACAATTTCATGGCCCGGTACGCTCGGGAATTTGACGCCGCCCCACTCGCCGCGCGCCGTGTGCAGGTCCGAATGACAGACGCCGCAATAGAGAATGTCTATTTTGACGTCCCGCGCGCCGGGCTCGCGCCGCTCGATGCTGAAGGGCGCCAGTGGGGTCTTGGCTGATTGGGCCGCATAGGCCTGGGTGTTGGTGTTGGGCATGAGTAAAGCCTATTCGATGCCTTGCACTCCGCGGATGAAGAATTCTAAATCTCGCCACGGCGACGACTCGCGGGGCCGCTGCCGGCGTGGTTCAATGAGCGCGTCATTGCAAGGATATGGTCACGGAACATAAGGCAGATAACCATGGCAGGAGCGGGAGCAGCGCAGCCATCGATGAGCGATGCTGCTGTCAAGGCCAAGACCGGCAAGGATTGGGCCGGTTGGTTCGCGGTGCTCGATCGTGCTGGAGCCGCCTCACTCGATCATAAGGCCATCGTCGCCCTGCTGTCCGACACCCACGGCGTACCGGCGTGGTGGCGGCAGATGGTGGCGGTCGAATACGAACGCGCGCGCGATTTGCGCGCCCGTCACCAAACTGCGAGCGGCTATTCCGTGGCGGTTTCCCGCACGCTGGCAACCAGCCTGCCTAAGCTCTATGCGGCCGCTGCCACAGAGGCGACGCGTGCCAAGTGGTTCCCGAAGGGAAAATTCGAGAGCTCGTCGCAGACCAAGGATAAATATTTTCGCGGCGCATGGGGCAAGGGCGCGCGCCTCGAAATCAACTTCTATTCCAAGGGCGCCGACAAAGCGCAGCTCGCGGTGCAGATCAGCAAGCTCCCCGGCAAGGCCGAGGTCGAGGCGCAACGCGAGATTTGGAAGGCCGCGCTCGGCAAGCTGCAGAAGTTGCTCGAACCATGAGTGAAGGCCGTTTGGAATCGATTCAGCAGCTGCGTGATGCGCTGCGAGCGTTTGCGGACGAGCGGGATTGGGACCAGTTTCATTCGCCCAAGAACCTCTCCATGGCGCTCACGGTGGAGGCCGGCGAGTTGCAGGAGCATTTCCAATGGCTCAGCGAGCAGGCATCGAGCGCACTGGCGGGCGAGGAACTCGCGGCGGTCGGCGCGGAGATGGCCGACGTCTTCATCTACTTGGTGCGCCTCGCCGATAAACTGGGAGTCGACCTGCTGCAGGCGGCTGCCGCCAAGCTCGAAGTCAACGGCCGGCGCTATCCGGCCGATAAGGTCCGGGGCAGCGCCCGCAAGTACCGGGACTTCAAGGCGGAGTAGAATTCACCCATACGGCTCTAAAGCCCAGGGTCCATGGATAACGATAACGCCACGCGAGTCACCACCACCGTGGTCGACGGCATTCCGGGGTATCGCATCAGCCGCCTGCTCGATCAGGGCGGCATGGGCGGTGTTTACCTGGCGGAGGACGAGACTCTCAAGCGGCTGGTCGCCATCAAGGTCATCAACCCCGACCTGACCGAAAATACCGAGTTCAAACAGCGCTTTACGACCGAAGCACTGATCATCGCCGGATTCCAGCACGCCAATATCGTTACCATATTCGCGAGCGGCTGGCTGGGTCCGAAACAGTACTTCGTCATGGAGTACGTCAGCGGCGGCACGCTCAAGCAGCGCCTCGATGCCGGGCGCCTGCCGCCCCACGAGGCGTATCGCATCGCACAGCAGATGGCCGACGCGCTCGCCTACTCGCACCATCGCGAGGTGATCCATCGCGATTTCAAACCCAATAACGTCCTGCTGCGCGAGAACGGCATCCCGGTGCTGTCGGACTTCGGCATCGCCAAGTCGGTGGTCATCGATGGCGCCAAGACGGCAATCGGCGTCGTGGTGGGCAGCGCGCTCTACATGGCGCCCGAGCAGGCGCTGGGCGCAGAGATTTCCAACCGCGTCGACATTTACAGCTTCGGCCTGGTGCTGCACCAGATGCTGGCGGGCGAATTACCCAGCCGCCACCCGATCCGGTCCAAGGACGACGCGCGCCATCTCGCGCGTTCGCTGCGCACGGTCGATCCCGCCTGTGTCGAATTGATTGCCCGATGCCTGCGTGCGGCGCCGGATGAACGTCCGACGGCCGTGGAGTGTCGCGATGTGCTTGCCTCGCTGACGCGTCGCGCTGTGCCGCGACGGACCGTGGGGCGAGTGCCACTGCTCGCAGCGGCGGCAGCGCTGGTCGCCGTAGTCGCTGTTGCCGCAGCCTGGCGCCTCGGCTACCTGGGTGCGCGCAGCGCGCCAGCGCAGCCGGTGGTCGTTGCCGCTGCCACTCCGCCGGCCGTCATGCCGCCAGCGGCAGCAGTATCTGAACCGGCACCGGCACCGGCACCGGCACCGGCGACGACGGCGCTTGAAAAGTCGCCGCCCGCGAAACCGCTGCCAACCAAGACGACGACAAAGACGCCCGCGCAGGCGCAATCGGCTTCGCTGAAATCAACCGCGGCTATTGCGACGGCGCAGCCTGCGGTGACGAAGCCTGCGGTCGCATCGGCGCCAATGACGATTCCGGCCGGCATGGTGCCGCTTACGGTCCAGGTGACGCCGCCGACGGCCAGGCTGCTGCTCGATGCGCAGGCAATGACCAGTGCCTCGATGCCCATCCAGCCGGGCATGCACAACATTGCGGCGGTGGCCCCCGGATATTACGGTCACATCGACCGGGTCTCGCTCACTGATCCGAAAGCCAATGCCGTCACGCTGTCGCTCGAACCGACGACACTGCCGAGTAGCGAGGAGTTGCTGCGCTTCCTGAAGCTTTCCAAAAACCCGGCGCTGACACTCGCGCAAGTGCAGGAGGTGACCGAGCATACGCTACGCGAGTCGCTGCGCGTTCAACGCCTGCGCCTGAGCAATCACGCCATGGAAGCCGAAGGCTTTACCAAGTCCGTGAACGCGCTGCGCCACTTCGGCGATGGGCGCGCGGCGGTGGCTGCCTCTCTGATCGAAGCCATGAGCAACGGCAAGATCGATCGCTCGCTCGCCACCCCGGCCTTGACCGCGGCATCGGATGGCGGCGATGCGCTGGCGAGTTTCTTTCTGGCGCTGGCGCATCGGGCGTCGTTCGACGCCGATGCCGCTCATCTGTCGGGTTCGGGCCTTCCCTTCCAGACTTTCTGCCGACGAATGAGCATGGCGGCCTCGCAGGGATTGGCGGATGTCGCAGGTCAGTTCCGGCGGCTCGAGCACTGTACTCAGTAAGGGGCGGCACTGTTATGAACAGCAAACCGATCAGGATGCCGGGGCCGGATCATCCAATCAGCGTCACACCGACCAAAAGACGGGTGGCAGTGTCCGTGGATGGCAAACTTATCGCCGATAGCCGCGACGCCCTGACCCTGCAGGAAGCGGCCTATCCTCCGGTGCAATACATTCCACGCAAAGACGTCGACATGACGCAACTGCAACGTAGCGCGCACCAGACGTATTGTCCCTACAAAGGCGAGTGCAGCTATTTCAGCATTCCCGCCGGCGGCGAGCGCATGGTCAACGCAGTCTGGAGTTACGAAGCTCCTTATGCCGCTGTCTCGGCGATCCGCGACCTCCTGGCGTTTTACCCCGATCGGTTCGATGTCATCGAGATCGACAGCGACGGTCACACTAACCCAGGTGCTTTGACTTCATCCTAATCACCGCGCGAGGATCTTGCGCACGGCCGCCTGCGCCCAGGCGTTTTCTGCCGGCAGACCAATCGAAATCCGCGCCCAGTCATCATAGGGCGGAAATGCACGCCCAATGACGACGCCATGCTCGAGCATGGCCGCGGCGAAGCGGGCGTGCGGCCAGCCGGTCTGCATGAAAATGAAATTGGCAGCCGATGCTGTGTGATGCACATGCAGCTCGCGTAACAGCCGGAACCAGCTGTCTCGCTGCGCCGTGACTGCAGCTCGCACGTGGGGCACATAATCGACGGCCCGCAAGCTGGCCCTCGCGGCCGCGACGGCCAGGCGATTAAACAGATGGGGATCGTTTGCCCCTTGGGCGATCAGCATCGCTGCCAGATTATCGGGAAGCAGTCCGTAACCGATTTCCAGGCCGGCGAGCCCGTACATCTTGGCCAGCGTTCTAAATACTATGACGTTCTCGCCGGCGCGAACCAGATCCGACAGCGTGCGCTCCTCGAAGTCCTCCGCATATTCGAGGTACGCCTCATCGACAATGACCAGCGTGCGCTTCGAAAGGCTGCGGGCAAAATCCCTGAAGGCATCGGCTGCGGCTACGATCCCGGTCGGGTTATGGGGATTTACAAAATAAACCGCGCGGGTGCCTTCGTTGACCTTCGCGGCGATCGCTGCCAGATCGTTTTCCAGCGCGGCATTAAGCGGCACCGCGATGGAGCGACCTCCCACCGCAGCGGCCGTATCAATGAGTGCCGTGTAGCCGGGGTCGGAATAGACGAACTCTCCGCCTGGCCCGCCTTCCAGACTCAAACGCGTGCCCAGCGGCTCGAGGATCTCGCCCAGTACTACCTGCTCCCGGCGCACCGACTCGTGCGTTGCTATTGCATTGAGCAGAGCATTGAACTCACCGCCTGTGTACCGGCACAGGTTGTGAAAGTCCTGGGTAATAGCCTCAACGACACCGGGAGCGGGTCCAAAGGGATTCTCGTTAAGCGACAGCCGTATTGGTCCACGCACAGGTCGACTGGGCGCGGCGCCCTCGAGCCGACGACCCATGCCCATGGCCGCGAGTGCGCTCGCAACTGTCGCCAGCGCGCGGCGTCGGTCGAGCCGGATCATTCGTGCACCACCGTATGTGTGCGCTTAGGCATAAGCTAAGACCCCGAAGTCGTTGGAGAAGTAGAGCAGGAGCAGATAGCCTGATGTGGAGCCCGGTTATGAGGTTGACACATGAGTGCTGTCGTCGACAATCGCGCTTCAGCCACATCCATCGTGCAGCACTGGAATCAGTGGCAAAGCGAAGTGGTCGCTGTGCTGCAGAGAGATTTCAGGCATCTCCTTCACGAGATCTCGCACGATGACGTCGACTGGCCTTCGTGGCACAGATTCTTCGTGGAAGGGCGCTCACCGCGCGCCGCAGTCATGCGGGCGCTGGAACGGGATCTGTAGCGCAAACATCGAATGCTCCGACCCTGCAGCCTCCGCACGCGGCTCTGGATTCTGCTGTCGGCACTATTGCTGGCTTTCCAGGCCGTAGGCGATGAAGTGGTGCGGGTCGGCGATTCCAGAGGGCTATCTCATGCTCTGCTCTCCGCTGCCGGGGAGCTCGGCGGCCTGGATTATTCAGTCCAGTGGGCAGAATTTCCCGCTACCGCGCCGGCGCTCGAAGCACTGGCCTCCGGAGCAATCGATCTGCGCGGCGCAGCGGCAGCTCCCCTGATCTTTGCACTGGCGGCAGGCGCGCGCCTCAAAGCCGTGGCCGTGCTGCATCAGCAAGGGCAGCGGGCATCCGTCGCGATCCTAGTGCCGCCCGGTTCGGCGATCCACAGCGTCAGCGATCTTCGCGGCAAACGCATAGGCACCAACAAAGGGTCTGTGGGCCATCATCTGGTGCTGGCAGCGCTACAACGTAATGGCATTCCGCTCTCTGCAGTCGAAATCCGTTACCTGCTGCCGGCAGACGCGAAGGCGGCGCTGAGCGCCGGCGCGGTCGATGCCTGGTCGACCTGGGAGCCGTACGTTTCCATTGCCGAGGTGGAGGATCGGGACAGCGTCGTGGTGGATGGGACCGGACTGCCCATTCCTGATTCCGTCTGGGTTGCCAGTGATATTGCGCTGGCGCAAAAACGAGCACACATCGTCGATCTAGTGGCACGATTGGGGCGTGCGCAGCAGTGGGCGCACAGCCACCTGGATGAGTACGCGCATCTGTACGCGTCGCAGACCGGCCTGGCGCTGGAAATCGCCCAACGAATCGCGGCCCACATGGACGCGCTGTTCACGCCGATCGATGGCGAAGTCATCAGGGAATACCAGGGCGTGGCGGATCTGTACCGGGACGCGGGCGTGACCCGGCAGACGATCGATGTCACCGCCGCCTTCGACAGCGGCGTGTGGCGATCGAGGTCGGCGCCATGAGTGCCCGCGTCAGGAGTCGGTAGCAGCCTGGCGCACTGCGGCATCCGCGCGCACGAGGAATCGCGGCTGGAGGGATTGCGCCAGCGTATTGGTCACGGTGCAGAGCCGTTTAGCGTGCTCCACGACTGCCTCGGCAGGTCTCTCGAGGCCGCCCGCAAATACCACCTCGAGTTCGATTTCACCCAGGCGACTGGGCAGATCGGCTGCCTTGGAGCCCCGGACGATCACCTCAAACTCATCTCCCGTGCGGTCGCGTTGTGCCAGTGCGGTGCGGCAACTGAGCGCGAAGCAGGTTGCAATCGATACCAGCAGGTACTCGACCGGTGACACCGCCCCGATTTGGTCGGGCGGCTTTAGGTCCAGCAACTGATCTTGGCACCAGACCGTCAGGGGCTTGGTACCGCTGGAGTGAACGCGCACAATCCAGCGCGCGGCAATGCTTTGTGACATGGGGTCATACCTGGGAAAGTTCGGAGCGATGCAGAATTTTTTCGATGCGGCCGCCTTGCATGACGGCTGCACGGTCGCATAGATGCGCAATGACACCGCGGTCGTGACTCACCAGAATCAGCGTCATATCGTGACTCCGCTTGAGGCGATTGAGGAGGTTCAGAATCTCCGCCTGCGCCGACAGGTCCAGGGCCGAGGTGGGCTCATCGAGCAGCAGCAATCGAGGGCCGAGTAACAGTGCCCGCGCGATTGCCACGCGCTGACGCTGGCCTCCTGACAGCTCGCGCGGATAGCGCCGCGCAAGATGCGCCGACAGACCGACTTCTTGCAGTCTTTCGAGCGCTACTGTGCCCGCGTCGGCCACGCCATGGACAACGAGCGGCTCGGTCAGGGCACGCTCTACAGTATGGAGCGGGTGCAATGAGGCATACGGATCCTGGAACACCATTTGAATTTCGCACCGCAGGGCGCCCTTGAAGCGCGCGCCCGGCACGATGGCGTGCTCGAACAGCCGGATGCGGCCGCTCCAATGTCGCTGCACGCCGGCAATGATCCGCAGCAGCGTCGACTTGCCGCAGCCCGAAGGTCCCAGAATGCCGAAGGTTTCCCCGCGTCCAACAGTGAGCTTCAGTTTGTCGAACAGCGTGACCGGACGCTCGCCAGCGTTGAAGCTGAAGTGCAATTCCTCGATGGCAATATCCGCGCTCATGTCGGATCGAACACGGGTAGCTCGGTGCCGTAGGTGCGTCCGTTCGGGCGGGAGGACCAGAGCGTGCGCGTATACGGGTGTGTCGACAGGGGCAGCGCCGCTGCAGGGCAGGTATCGACGATGCGCCCTCGATACATGATCAGGACGCGATCGCAGTGGCGCGCCACCTGCTGCAGATCATGGCTGATCAAGAGCAGCCCGGTGCCGTGCGCGCTGACGAGACCGCACATCAGCTCGAGCACCTGATCGCGCAGCGAGACGTCGAGCGCCGAAGTTGGCTCATCAGCAATCAGAAGCCCGGGACCGTTGAGCAGCATCATCGCCAGCACGACGCGCTGTCCCATGCCGCCTGAGAGCTGCTGTGGATACAAGCTCAGAACGGACGGCGCCAAGCCAGCCGAGTGCAGCATCGCCTCGATACGCTCCAGGCGCTCCGCGCGAGAGTAGCGTCCGTGCAGTTGCAGTGCCTCATGGAGCTGCCAGCCCACCGTCAGGACCGGGTTGAGTGAACGGCGCGGATCCTGCAGCACCAATGACAGTCGCGATCCGCGCAGCGCTGCCCAGGCGCGTGCATCCAGGTCCTGCAAGTCGATGGCGCCGAACCGCAGCTCCGCGGCGACAGCGGTGAGCGGCGGAGACGGAAGTCCCAGGATGGCTCGCGCCGTCAGGCTCTTGCCCGATCCGGACTCTCCGACGAGCGCCACGCGCTCGGTGCCGACGGCAAACGATACGCCATCAACGAGCGCCCGCTCGCCGGGCGCCGCCGATCGCACCGTCAGTTCCCGCACCAGAAGTTTGGACGCCTCATCCGGCATGCGAGTTGCCTGCGCGCAGTCCGTCGGCGATCGAGTTGAAGGCGATGCTGAGCAGAAAGATCGCTGCACCGGGCGCGGCGGCGAGCCACCACTGATCGAACACCACCCGTCCGCCTTCGGCGACCATGGTGCCCCACTCAGGTGTTGGCGGACGCGCCCCCAGGCCCAGGAAGCCGAGTGCCGCCGCCGTCAACACGACGCCGGCCAGATCCAGGGCCAATCGCGCGCGCAGCGCAGGCAGACAGGCCGGCAGCAGATGACCGAAGAGCAGCCTTGGTCCCCGAATGTCCAGCATTTCGGCGGCCGCAATGTAGTCGCTCCGCCGCAGCAGCTGCGTCTCGGCACGGCTAAGTCGGGCGTAAGCCGGCCAGCCCGTCAGGATGAGCGCGAGCGCTACGTTGAGGAGCCCCGGACCCAGCAATCCGACAAAGGCCAATGCCAGGACCAGCTGCGGAAATGCCATCACAACATTGGTGAGGCCCGAGAGGATACGATCGAGGCCGCCGCTGAAGTAACCGCCGAGGATGCCCAAGGTCAGGCCGATGGGTGCCATGACGGTTGCGACCAGCGCCACCAGCAACAGCGTTGGGCGCGCGCCGTAGAGGAGTCGCGAGAGCAGGTCGCGGCCGAGGCTGTCCGTGCCCAGCCAGTGCGCGAGACTGGGAGCCTGCAGGCGCGCCTCAATCTGCTGTTGCAGTGGATCGTAGGGTGAGAGCCAGGGAGCGGCGATAGCCACTACGACCCACACTCCCAGCACGGCGACGCCAAACCGAAGTGCCGCCGAACTCCCCTTCATCGCACTCTCGGATCCGCGATGCCCACGAGCACATCGGTCAGGGCGTTGATGAGGACGAAGCAAAACCCGATCAAGAGCGTCGCTCCCAGGATCGCGGGCGTATCGCCGGCAAACAGTGCCGTGGTCAGGTAACGGCCAAGGCCGGGGCGCGCGAACACGGTCTCGACGAGCACGGCGCCTTCCAGCAGATTCGCGTAGGTGAGTGCAAGGACAGTCAGGACGACGCCCGCTACATTGGGCAATGCATGCCGGAATAGCACACGCAGCTCGCGCGCACCCTTGGCGCGTGCCAGCGTCACATAGTCCTCCCGCATTTGCGCGAGCAGCGCCGTGCGCGTGAGCCGGGTCACGTTGCCGATGGCGTAGGCCGCGAGTATCGAGACCGGCAGTACCAGATGCGCGATTGCGCTGCCAAAGGCGCCCGGCACCCCGCTTCGCCAGGCATCGATGAGCACAACGCCGGTCGGCATGTCGATCGTGTACTCGTAGGCGTCATCGAGCCGTCCGGGACCCGCGACCCACTGCAGTCGCGCGTAAAAGAGCAGCAACGCCAGCAGGCCCAGCCAAAAAATCGGTATCGAGTTGCCTAGCAGCGAGACGATGCGAACCACGGTGTCGGTCGCGCGGCCCTCGTGGTGTACCGCCAGGACGGCTAGCGCTAGACCCAGCACGGCGCTCACAGCGATCGCGAGTGTCGCCAGCTCGATGGTCGCGGGCAGTACACGCCGCAGATCCTCAGCCACGGGCTCGCCGGTGGCCACCGAGGTGCCCAACTCACCGTGCGCAAGCTGCTGCGCGTAACGCAGCAGCTGCACCGGCCAGGAGGCGTCCAGTCCCAGGGTCTGGCGCATCTGTAAGTAAGCGCTGCGGTTGGCGTGATCGCCCACGCGCGCCAGCGCCGCATCAATCGGAGAGAATTTCGAGAGCGCGAAGGTAACGATCAGCAGTGCGGCCAGCGTGAGCAGCAGGCTTGTCAGTCCCCGTCCCAACGCGCGCAGCGGCGCGAGGCTATTTCGTGACGTGGTCATAGTAGACCATGTCGGCGTTCAGACCCTGGCGGTAGCCCTGAACGCGATCGCGCATGGCCACCTGCGACCGCTCCTGCAGGGCGATGACGAACGGCGAGTTGTGCTGCACATCGGACTGGATTTCGCGGTAGAGGCTCAGGCGCCGAATCGGATCGCGCACGGCGACGGCCGCCCGGGTCTGTGCCGACAGCGCGGGAATGTGCCAGCCCGCACGCCAGGCGAGCGTTTCGGTTCCGTCTTCGCGATTGAGCGCAAACGCGCCGGCCGTCGAATTGGCATCGAAATAGTCGGGGATCCAGTACAGCCACGCTGCCTGTTCGGTGCGCTCACGTACATGCGCGTACACCTGGCTCGCCAGCTGGGGTCGAATGTCGATGCGGATGCCGGCGCGCGCGAACGTGCTCTGCAGCGACTGCGCGATCTCGACGAACGGCGGCTGACTGAACACATCGAGCTCGATATGGAGATCGTGACCGAGGCCAGCCTGATCGAGGATCGTGCGCGCCTGGGCGATGTCGAGGTGATACGGAGTGTCATCGAGCGCGCCCGGAAAGCCATCCGCCAGAAAGGCCTGATGCACCTGGAACGTACCGCGGAGCAGCCCGTCGGCCAAGCCGTCGTAATCGATCAGCCAGCGTGCCGCGCGCCATAGCGCGGGGTTCGCAAGCACGGGATTGGCGGCATTGGAGCTATTGAAGAGTAGATAGTGAACGCTCGCGGACGGGAACTGACCGATCTTGAGATGCGGCTTGCCCGCCAGGGCCGAGAGCTGATCGGGCCCCAGGTCGCGGGCGATATCGGCATCGCCGACCTCGAGCAGCAAGCGCCGCACCGCCGCGTCACTGACATTGCGGATGACGATGCTCCGGATCGTAGGCACGTCTCCCGGAGAACTCGGATTGGCGTCCAGGACCAGGGCTTCGTGCGGAATGTACTTGCGGATCCGGAAAGGCCCGCTGCCGGCCGAGTGCGTGCGCAGCCACGCATTACCGGCATCGCCCTGGGTGGCGTGAGCTTCGACCTCGGTGCCATCCACGATCGAGGCCACCGGCGCGGTCAGAATACTGAGCACGAAGCCCGGTCCCACCTCCGCGCTCCAGCGTACTTCGACGCGATGCTCGTCGAGCTTGCTGAGCTCACCCTCGACATTGTCGGCGCGCCAGCCGAGCTCATTGAGGATGAATACCGGTGCACGATTGAGCTTCACCGCGCGGGTCAGGGAGAAGATGACATCCTCGGGGCGCAGCGGATGACCGGTCGCAAACCCTGCTTCGGGCCGTAGCTCGAATACCAGGCTCTTGGGAGTCGAACCCTGCTGCCAGTGCACTGCCAGCGTCGGACGCAGCACGGTGGGATCGACGGGGTCCGGCTGTAGCAGCCGTTGATACAGACTGGTGAAGGCCTGGACACTCGAGAGCTCGAACCCCTCGGCGGGATCGAGGCTCGCGATGTCGTCCAGCGACTGCGCCACCACCAGCACGTCAGGCGGGCTGGCGGCGCGGGCTTCGGTGGCCGTCAATGCCCACGCGCACAGTAGGGCTGGCAGTATGCGCCAGCCCGGCCGGAGACCGCAGTCGCAGGCGTTCCTCATCAGTTCGGTTCAGAGGAATTTATAGCGAACACCGACCTCGACGTAGCGACCCTCATCGCTGTAGAGCGAGACATCGTAGGGGGTGGCTGTTGGGAACTCCAGCCAAATGGGGTCGTAGGGCGGCTTGTGGTCGGTGACGTTATCAATGACACCGTATACCGATAGCCCGCGGAGCACTTCGTAGCTTCCGGTCAGATTGAACTGGCCGTATGCGCCGGCCCGGCCTGTTTCTCCTGTGAGGAAGGTAGGTCCGAGCGCGTACGGTCCTGTATAGAGATACGTCAGCACGGCGTGTGCGTGCTGGAATGTCCAGCCGAGGTTGGTATTGCCCTTCCAGCGAGGGAATGCCGCACCGAACGCGGTGTCGATGGCACCGTCGTTGCCGGCATAGTCCAGCGTCGATCCGTTGGCGGTCTGTTCGAAGTGCCAGACGTACGCCCAGTTGCTGGTGAGCGTGAACGTGCCGGCGGTTGTCGGCAGCGCACGGTGCAGATTTAGCTCGAAGCCCTGCGTCGACAGCTTGTTGAGATTCTCGAAATCGAAGTTGACGTAGGCAATGGTTCCGTTGGCGTTGCGCACGACGACACTCGGGTTGTTCTGATCGATGATGGTCTGGATATTACCGGTGCCGATCACATTGCTGATGTCGATGCGGTACCAGTCGAAGCTGATGCCGGTGCGAGTGTCCGGGTCCCATTCGAGGCCGACATTGTAGTTCTTGGTCTTCTCGGCGGTCAGATGAGGATTGCCGCCGACCAGCTCCGTGTAGTTCTCCTGAACATTGGGTTCCGTCGGGGAGTAGGGGTCGGCAGCGCTCTGCGTGCCGGAGGAATTCTGCAGTGAGGTCTCGGCCAACGTCGGCGCGCGAAAGCCGCGGCTGTATGAAGCATAGCCGGTGAGCTGCGACACGGGCTGGAATCGCAGCGCGAACCGCGGCGAGAAGGCCGACCCAAAATCACTGTAGTGGTCATAGCGGCTTGACTGACTGAAAGTCAGCCCCGGCAGAACTGGAATATTGAGCTGGTAGTATGCCGCACCGACGTTGCGTTGACCGTCGATCGCCTGCAGATAGAAGGGCACAGCCAGCGCGTTGGACTGCTGCACATAGTCGCTCGTGAAATCGCTTTGGTGCAGGAACTGGGCGCCGATACCGAAACCGATATCGCCGGCAGGCAGGTGAAACAGATTCGTGGTCGAGGTCGAGACATCCACGCTGTCGAGTTTGGAGATGGCCTGGTTGCTGTCGTTCGTATAGAGACCCGCCAGACCGTTTGGCGTGGCGCTCGGATTGGCGAAGTTGAATACGCCGTTGTCCAGGATATTCTCGAGCCCGGAAACGCTTTCCAGGCCGGTCTCGCTGTTGTCGACAACGCTCTGCGAATGGCTGATAGCGACCGACCAGTTCCAGTCCCCAAAACCTGGAGTGGCAAATTTGCCATCGATTCCCGCGAGCCCGCGGAAGAAATTCGATCGTACGGTGATCTGCTGCGGCTGCCCCAGGAACGTATAGGTGAGCGGTGTTGCCACGCCGAAAGGATTGTAGGGATTGCTGGCCGGCACGACGTTCGAGACCTGCGAGATGCCGCCGGTCAGCGGGTTGAATTTGTACGCGCTGGTCGAGCCGTTGATGCCGTCGTAGCCCGCCGCACCTATGGTGGTATTACGGCTGTCCCACAAATCAGCATAGGCCTCCGTTGCATCGCCCAGTTTGAAGGTCGACCGGAGCTTGCCGCCGATGCGCTCCTCATGCGGGTGCAGCGACAGGCCGTTTGCCGTGTCGACTGCACACGCGGTGCCCGTGCTGGTGCCTGTCAGCAATAGACCCGCGTCTACCGTGCTGGAGCCAGACGGGCAGGGGCTCACGGCCACGCCAGCGGCCCCGTTCGGTTGCCAGAAATCCGCGCCCCTGGTGAGTGCGCCGAAGGGCAGGGCGGTGTAGTTTTGCTGGCGGGTGTTGTCGCGTTCCGCGAGCGTATAGCCGTTCTGAAGTAAATAGCTCAGCGCACCGCTGACGTTGTAGCGGTCGCTGTCGAGGTCGCCGAAGCCGCCCGTAACCCCGAACTTGCGCGTCGCTTCGCCGCCCTGCGTGGCATTGCCATAGCCAGCGCTCACCTCGAGGCCGGTGACGTTCTTACGAGTGATGATATTAACGACGCCGGCGATGGCGTCCGAGCCGTATTGCGCGACTGCTCCGGTCTTCACGATTTCGATGCGCTCGATGATGTTGAGCGGCAAGGTGTTCAGATCGACGAAGGTGTCGGTTCCGTTGGAGGGAAATCCATAAGGGGCCACGCGCACGCCATCGACCAGTACCAGGGTGTACTTTTCGCTCAGGCCGCGCAGCGCGATGCCCGCGCCGCCGGTGGCGCCATAGGCGAAGTTATCGGCCCAGCTGCTGGCCGAATTCCCGGCCAGGTCGCGCAGGTAATCGGCGACCGTGACCTCGCCGCTCGCCGCGATCTCATCGGCCCCGATGATCTGCACCTGATTGAAATTGACGCGATCGGTAGAACGGATCAGCGATCCGGTGACTTCGACGGTCGGCAACTCGGTTGCGGAGTCCGTGCCGGCTGGGGCGGACTGGGCCTCGCAGGCGGCGAACGGCGCGAATGTGAGACCAAGGATAGCGATCGACGCGGACAGCGGACGCGGCAGCACTTGAAGAAACTTCACGATGTCTCCCATGGATTGTAATTGGCGGTTGCGAACTTCGACTGCGCCAGAACCGGGTCCTCGGCGAGAAAGCTCGACTTGGGTCCCGGCACTTAGCGGTTGCTACAGCGCCCGTGTTGTTTGCAGATCATGCGAGCAATTTACTGAGGCGACGAGCGCTTACCTATAGATATCGAGGCATCAACTCATACGCGCAGCATCACCGATCGCGTGTGGATCGATTCAACGAAGTTGGAATCAGCTCATCACGCGCCTGGCAGTACGGCGCGAATCGATGCTGCTAGCATCCGTGGTGACCCTTCCACTCGGACGCCGCGGCAGGCATCACTCGTCTCCCGATACTCGTCGAGTCTCGTGTAGCCGCGGCGTCCATCCTTTTCATTTGGCTTACACAGCTATATCCCTTCGGTATCGTCACATGACTATTCTCTAGTCGACATGGCCGTGAAGCTCACATAGCGTGACGTGAGCAACGCAATATCCGTGACGCAGGGAGCGTCTCTAAACCTTATGAGCGACTCGCATCCGAACACGCTGCTGGCCTTTCCTCCGCCGGTTCAGAGTTCGCCAATCCCCAGTGGCCGGGCCCCCGTGGTCTCCGATCCGCATTCCCAGGAGTTATACGAGCGTCTCTCGCGTATCGCGGCCAGCGGTGCCTCGGTGGTGATCGCGGGCGAAACAGGGACCGGCAAGGAGCTGGCGGCGCGATACCTCCACGACCATAGCGGCCTGACGGGCCCATTTGTCGCCGTCAATTGCGGTGCGTTCAGTGACACATTGGCGGAAGCGGAGCTCTTCGGCCATGAGTCGGGGGCGTTCACGGGCGCGCAGCATGCGCGCGCCGGCTGGTTCGAAACCGCGCATGGCGGCACGCTGTTTCTGGATGAAATTGGCGAGATGCCGCTGGGTTTGCAGGTAAAATTGCTGCGCGTACTGCAGGAAGGTCAGATTGTGAGGCTCGGCTCTCGCAGGCCCGTCAACGTGAATGTGCGCATTATTGCCGCTACCAACCGCGACCTGCACGCTGCCGTGGAGTCGGGTCTGTTTCGCAACGACCTGTACTACCGGCTGCAGGTTGCCTCGGTGCAGTTGCTGCCGCTGCGCGAACGGGCGGGCGACATCCTGCCACTGGTTCAGCATTTCCTGGACGTCCATCGACGCAGGCTGGGCGTCGAGCGGCCTCGATTGAGTACGGCCGCGGAGCAGTCGCTGCTCGACTACGATTGGCCGGGAAACGTGCGCGAACTCGAAAATGTCGTGCATTCGGCTTTGATCACCGCTCGTGACGGACTGCTGGACAGCAGCGATTTGTGTCTCACGAAACGCCCCGCCCGCCCACGGGCGGTGTCCGCCGCCGAGGATGCTTCTGACTCGATGGGGCGGGCGCTACAACGGCTGCTGGAGAGCGACCTGGCGGATGTCTATGAGAAGATCGAGCGGCTGATCATGACGACGGCGTTTGAACACTGTGATGGCAACACATTCCGTACTGCCAAGCGCCTTGGTGTTTCCCGAAATATGGTGCGCGCTCAAGTGCAACGATTCGGGTTGCTCGCACCCGATTTCATGAAGGCCTGAACTCCGCTCCGATCAGATCGAACTGAACCGCCCGACAATCGGCGATCCGGCATGGACCGTGGCCGTCGCGACTGCGGCCGCCTGCGACTGAAACAGCGGACTGGGTCGGCCCAGCGCCGGAAACAGGAGTTCAGCGGTACGGTAGGCCTCTTCGAGATGCGGGTACCCGGATAGGATGAAGGTCTCGATGCCGATCTCGCGGTACTCCTGAATCGCCCGTGCGACATTGGTGGGACTGCCGACGAAGGCGGTTCCGGCCCCGCCGCGCACCAGGCCGACACCGGCCCAAAGATTCGGACCGATTCTCAGGCTGTCACGACTGCCGCGGTGAAGCCTCGCCATTCGGCTCTGGCCCACCGATTCGGAAGCGGCAAATGCTGCCTGCGCCTTTGCGATCTGCTCGTCGCTCAGATGCTCGATCAGGCGCTCGGCCTCGTTCCATGCCTCCTCCTCGCGTTCGCGCACGATGATGTGGGCGCGCAGGCCAAAACGCACCTGGCGACCGATACTCTCCGCCTGGCGCCGCACGGCGGAGATTTTCTGTTTCACCTCTTCGGGTCGTTCACCCCAGGAGAGGTAAACATCGACGTATTCAGCCGCGACCGCGAGGGCCTCCTCGCTGGAGCCGCCGAAATAGATGGGCGGATAAGGTCGCTGCACGCTGGGTAGAAGCGCCTTGCCATTCTCGATGTGAAGATACCGACCCTGGAGATTGACCGCCGCGCTACCGAATGCACCCCGGAAGGCCGCCAGCCATTCTCTGGCGAGTTCGTATCGCTCTGCGTGAGATAGCGGCAGACCCTCGAAATCGGACTTGCCGGAACCGCTGACGACATTCAGATTGACGCGTCCGCCGCTGATGCGGTCCAGCGATGCGGTGATGCGCGCTGCGAGAATGGGGGAGATCAACCCCGGCCGTACTGCGACCAGGAAGCGCAAGCGGCGCGTGAGGGCACTCAGAGCACTCGCAACGACGATCGTATCTTCGCTGAGCCCGCCGGTCGGGAGCAGAACGCCGTCGAATCCCAATGTGTCGGCGGCCTGAGCGACAGCGGACAGGTAGGCGAAGCTGTTGGGCCGCGTGGGAGCGCCAAGGTGCCGCCCATCACCGGCCGTCGGCACAAACCAATAGATCTCAGGCACTAATGGCGGCCGCAAGGTCGAGTTGCGGATAGTCGGTATAGCCGGCAGCCCCGCCGCCATAGAGAGTGTCGCGGTTAAGGGAGGCGAGCGGGGCATCGAGCCGCAGCCGGAATACCAGGTCGGGATTGCTGACGAACGCTCTGCCGAAGGCGACCAGATCAGTCGAACCGCTGGCCAGCGCTGTCACTGCGGTCGAGCGCGCGTAGCCATTGTTGATGATCCAGGCGCCGTGCTGACCGGGACGCTTGAACCTGCGGCGCAGCGCCTCGTAGTCAAACGGCACGGCGTCGCGCGGACCGCTGGTCGCGCCCTCGATCACATGCACGAAGGAAAGATTCAGTGGCACGAGCTGATCGATCAGATGACTGAATAGGCCCGGCGCATCGCTGTCCTGACCCGCATCATTGACCGGAGTCACGGGCGAGATGCGCAATCCGGTACGTCCGGCCCCAATCTCGTCAGCCACCGCTTTGATCACGGCCAGCGGAAAGCGCACGCGATTGTCGGGCGGACCGCCGTAAGAATCATCGCGATCGTTGATGCTATCGCGCAAGAACTGATCGAGCAGATAGCCGCTGGCCGCGTGAATCTCGACGCCGTCGAAGTCTGCGTCCATGGCGGCACCGGCCGCACGGCGATATTCGTCTACAATCGCGGGCAGCTCATCTGAATTCAACGCGCGCGGATGCGAAACATCCTCGAATCCCTTAAGGGTATAAGTCTTCGCATTGGCGCGCCGGCCAGTGCTCGAAACAGGCGGGCGCCCCGAGGGCTGGAGCGATACATGCGAGATGCGCCCGACGTGCCATAGTTGCAGCGCTACGCGGCCGCCGCGAGCATGGACAGCTTCAGTGATGCGACGCCAGCCGGCTATCTGCTCTCGATTGTAGATGCCGGGAGTGTCCCGGTAGCCCTGTGCCACCTGCGAAATCTGGGTAGCCTCGGCAATGATCAGCCCGGCCGATGCGCGCTGCGCATAATAGGTCGCCATCAGCGCGGTGGGGACTTGCCCCGGTCCGGCACGATTGCGCGTCAGTGGCGCCATGACGATGCGGTTGGCCAGAGAGATGTCCCCCATGCGAAGGGGGTTGAAGAGAGGGTTCATGCGCAGCTTCAATCGTCAGCGGCGTGCGGATCGATTTCACGAATCGGCAAATCCCAGTGTGCTTCGACCAATTCCCAGCGCCGGTTTTCCTCGCGCCTGAAGGCGGCGTGATCCGGGAACAACTGCTTCTCCACGATCGATTCCTGCGAGGTGGCCGCCTGGTTCTTGTACGCAATCAGTACACGATAATCCCAGCGCTGATCCTCGCTGGTGTGCAACCCAGGCCGATAGACGGTGTACTCCAGGACGCTGCCCAGCTCCTTCTCCCGATCGAGGATTCTGATCTGGTACTTCTTGAACAGATCGAAGAAGTCGTCGGCATGTCCCCACTTGACCTTGTAGACCCATTCGACCAGATACGGCTTCTCCGCCGTGGCCGGCGTCGGCTGAGCCGCGCGGGTCACCGGCAATACGGACACCGCGATGACGGCTGTCATGTATACCGCCTTCAACGACTTCTTCCATCGGCTCATGGTTCATCCTTCAATTCGAATGCGGCCTGGTGTGGCGTGCGGACCACCGTATCGGCAATGCGTGACGCGGTCCAATTGCAATTGATATATGAATAGTTACCGCTCGAGAATGTCGCGGCGCTCATCATGCCAGGGAGTCATTTCGGTATAGCCGCCCGTTGCCGTTACACTATGTGCGGGATCCAGTTGGAACATTGCATGAACGATTCAATCAGTCGGTGGCGAAAAGAAGGCGTGCGCGTCGTGCGCAACAACGAGCTGGATGAGGCCACCGCGCAAACATTGGGCATGCAGCGTCGAGCCGCCATTACCACCGCGCGCACGGGGGCTACGAAACTCTGGGCCGGTACCGTGACTATAGAAGCCAAGGCGAAGACCGGGGCGCACCATCATGGCGACCTGGAGAGCGTCATTTATGTCGTGAACGGTGTCGCGCGGATGCGTTGGGGTGATCAGCTGGAGTTTGTCGCGGATGCCGAGGCCGGGGATTTCATCTACATACCCCCGTACGTGCCGCACCAGGAGATCAATGCCAGCGAGGATCTGCGGCTGCACTGCGTGCTGGCGCGCAGCGGACAGACCGGGCTGGTCTACAACCTGGATATCGAACCGGTGGAGAAGCCCGAGCTCGTGCGCTGGTTAGACGACCTGCACCAATAGGGCGTTCATTCGTCGGATCGCGCTCGTCGAAAGACCTCGCCCATATACCAGTGCTGGTTCCGATAGCGGGGATCCAGCGCCCATTCGCCCCAGCCGTGGTCGCGGCGAAACTGCCCGAGTAGTCCGGCTGCGACGACCTGCGCCTCATCGACCGGTTCCGATCGCTCGCAGTCGGACGCTACGAACAGGGCATCGGCCGCACAATAAAGCTCGCACATGTAGCAGGTCTGGCAGTCCGCCTGCCGGGCGATGACTGGAAATCCGCCCGGGACGGGATCAAACACATTGGTCGGACAGGTCTCGACGCAGGCGTTGCACCCGGTGCAGCGGTCGCGGAGCAGCAGTTCTATCAAGCGACGCTGTCCAGCAACTGCGAGGTTGATTCAAAGCTGGATCGTATGCGATCAAGTCCAGAAACCAGCTGCCGCCGCTCGAACTGGGGCAGCATCGAACGCTGATCCTCGCGCCGGTGCAGGCCGCGGGTTTCTCGCCGGTTGAGCGCCGCCGTGTAGCTCCAGCGCGCCGAGGCGGCGATGGCGGCGGTCTCTCGCGCCCGCACCGCGGCCAGGCCGTCGCCCTGAAGACGATCGCGAACGGCTTGCCACAAGTCCCCCAAAACGATCAGCGACCGGGCGAGCTTCTCACCGCTGCGGAAGAGATTCTTGTCGTAGTGCGTGGCCTCGGCACGTGCCGCTGCAATGACCCGCGCCGTATCGAGCGCGACCGCGGGATGTCGCGGGCGCAGGCCGGCCTCTCCGATGGCATGCACGGAGTCCTTTGAGCGTGTTCCCTCCGTTCTTGCCAGGCGAGAGGCGGCTTGGCCCGACCAACATCCGGACGACAACGCCCAGGCTGAGTTGACCGAACCGCCGCCTGAGCTGGCGCCGGTTACCAATTCTCGCGATGCTGCATCCCCCGCCGCGAAAAGTCCCCGCACCGAGGTCTGGCAATCATCATCGCTGATCCGGATGCCGCCCATGCCACGCACGGTGCCCTCGGCCAACAGCGTCACGGGAAATTTGTCCCTGAACGGATCGATGCCCCGACGCACGAAGGGCAGCATGACATTGGGCGAGATATAGGGCAGTCGATCGCGAATGTCCTGCGGCATGCGCGCCAGATCACAATGGACCGGGCCCCGCAGCAAATGGCGCGCCAGCACGCGGATGCCTTCTTCGCCCGGTCCAAAGGCGGGAATGTCGAGCTTCTGCTGGTCAGCGCCATAGTAGGTTGCGTAGGCGTACGACATGCTGCGGCCCATGGTGGAAAACGCCGGGGCAATCACGTACTGACTGGTGAACTCCATTCCCGACAGTTCGACACCCGCTTCGGCTGCCATCAGGTAGCCGTCACCGGTATTGGTCTGGCTTCCGAGCAGCCTCGAGGCGAAAGCGCAGCCGCCGGTGGCCAGGATGACGCCTGCCGCGCGCGCGGTCCATTCCTCGCCCTTTTGCCGGCGGACGCCGCGCGCACCGGCCACCGATCCGTCCGCATGCAGCAGCAATTCGATCGCCGGACTTTGATCGAGAATGCGCACTCCCAGCGATTCGGCCAACTGGCGCAGCGCCCGCATGTATTCAGGGCCGCGCACGGCGCCGTACATTTTGATTCCGGCGTCATTGATGCCGAATTCATAATGCCCTTCCAGGGTCGGCAACTGCCGGTAGGTTTCATCGAGCACACGCGCCATCCAGCGCGTATCGGCCAGACCGAACGCGATTGCTTCGCGCTGCGATATGGCCGCAGCGCGTCGTTCCGGATCAGGCGGAACGAACCAATGACCTGGACCTGCCACGGCGGTCACGCCACTGGTGCCGACGTAGCCCTTATCGACTATGACCACGGTTGCCCCGGCGCGGGCGGCTGAAATGGCCGCCCAGGCGGCCGCCATGCCGCCGCCGATCACCAGGACGTCGGTTTCAAAGTGAACCGAGCCTAATGCGCGAGTGTCCACGGCCGCACCGCATCGATGATGACATCGGCCTCGGTACGCACTAGCCAATCTGGGGACACATCTACGAATCTTGCCACGCGCGCGCGGTCGATCACCGCGGCGGCCGGCATCGGCAGCTCCCAGGTGCCGGTTCCCGTGACTTCGCCGATGGCGTGCCCTTTCGCGAGTACGGCTTGCCTGGAAGGCTCATCGAAGGAATAGAGGATGCCGAAGCTTCGAGCGAGCTCGTTGCCGAGATCGGAGGCGACCGCGAACGAAAGGTTGTGACGCTGTTTGATGTCGACCAGGCGCGTTGGAACCTGCGGACTGATCGCTACCAGGCTTGCACCGGCCTCATGCAGCGATGGGTAGAGTTCGCGCTGGTAGTAGGGCAGGGCGATATTGCAGGCCGGGCAGCCGGCGAATCGAAAGAAGATCAACACGGCCGGGCCTTGCGCAAGCAGACCGTCCAGCGTCACGGTACCGCCCTGGACCTCGGGCAGGCTGAAGGGTGCGACTTCGTCGCCCACTTTGACGAAATGGGACCTATCCGCCGTATCGACCAGCAATTGGCGCTGGTTGATATTCACCGCAAGATCCTCGGGGCGCATGGTCGCGACCCGATGGGCATGCAGATCAGCGAGCAGCCCGCGCAGCGACTCCTTGCGGAAGGCGGGTGCTGCGTCGAGGCGGCCGGCAGCTCGAGCGGACACTGGTCAGCTCGCCTTCGCCGTCTGCGCCGACTCACGCCGCGCAATTTCCGCCCGCACTCGCGGAATGATTTCACGGCCGTATTCGATGGCATCCTGCAACGGATCGAAGCCGCGGATCAAAAAGGTCGTGACACCGAGCTCGTAATACTCGAGCAGCGACTCGACCACCTGATCCGGGGTGCCCACCAGAGAAGTCGAATTGCCCTTGGCGCCTGTCAGTGCCGCGATCTCGGTCCATAGCCGCTTGTCGACGACTCGACCCTGCGCCGCCGTCTCCAGCAGGCGCAGCGATCCGGAATTGGCCGGCGGTGTCTTACGTCGCTCAAACACCTTGTAACCTGCCTTCTCCTGTAATTCCTTGGCGCGCGCGAGAATGGCATCGGCACGCGCCCATGCATCTGCTTCGGTCCTGCCGAGAATGGGACGCAGCGAGAGACTGAATCGGATGTGGTCCGCGCGGCCATGCGAGGCGCCGGCGGCACGCACGCGGGCGATGGTGTCGCGGACCTGGGCAAGCGATTCGCCCCACAGCGCATACACGTCGGCGTAGCGCCCGGCGACTGCAATCGCGGCATCCGAAGAGCCGCCAAAGTAAATGGGCAGATGGGGCTTTTGCACCGGTTTGACCGAGGAGAATGCCTGCTCGAACCGGTAGTTGCGTCCTTTGTGATCGATTGGCGCATCGCTGGTCCAGATGCGCTTGATGATGTCCAGGTATTCGGCGGTGCGCTCGTAGCGCTGATCGTGATTCAGATAATCGCCATCACGCCGCTGCTCGGCGTCCTCGCCTCCGGTGATGATGTGCACGGCGATTCGACCGTCGCTGAAGTGATCGAGCGTGGCCAGCGTGCGCGCCGTCAGTGTCGGGGCCACAAAGCCCGGTCGATGAGCCAGCAGAACACCCAGACGACTGGTATCGCTGAATATCTGCGAGGCGGTCACTACGCCATCAGGCGAGGCGCTGCTGTGCGCGATCAATACCCGGTCGAAGTCGCCCGCCTCGTGAGCCAGGGCCACTGCGCGTGCATAGTGCTTGTCGATGACCGGCCCGGCTGGCGGAATGATTTCCGAGCTCTCTTGCGTGGCAACGTAGCCGATGAATTCAACGGACATGGCGAACTCCTTAGGATGTCGGTCATTTGCTGGAGGGCTGGTCATGCGAGCTGCCGCCGCAGCACAGGCACGATCGAGGGAACGTTTTCGGCGGGCGCAGTGCGAGTCGGCGGTATCTCGTCCGGGAGCGGTGCGTCATGAACTCCAATGGCGCTGAGAAGGCGCTTGCGCAGCCCGAGAAAGCCGGTTTGACCCAGCTCGCGCGGCCGCGGTATGTCGATCTCTATGGCGGCAGTGATGCGCCCTTTGTCGAGTACCAGGGCACGGTCGGCCAAGAGCAGCGCCTCGTCGACATCGTGTGTGATCAGCAGTACCGCGGGGTTGTGTCGCACCCAGAGAGCCTCGACCAGGCGATGCATGCGGATCCGTGTGAGGGCGTCCAGCGCCGCGAACGGCTCATCGAGCAGCAGTAGCTTGGGATCTCGCACCAGCGCGCGCGCGAGCGCTGTCCTCTGCGCCTCGCCGCCTGAGAGTGTGCTCGGATAGGCATGCAGCCGATGGTCCAGGCCGACCTCCGCCAGCGCCGCACGCGCGTGTTCGGTAGGATTATCTCGGGCGAGGCCCAGAGAGACGTTCTGGATGGCGGTTTTCCATGGCAGCAGGCGCGGCTCCTGGAAAACCACCATGCGTTCCTGCGGCACCTTCACGTCGCCGGTGGTTGGTGAGTCCAACCCGGCCAGCAGCCTGAGCAGCGTGCTCTTGCCAGAACCGCTGCGCCCAAGCAGTGCGACGAATTCGCCGGGCGCAATCGACAGTTCCACACCATCCAGGGCCGCCGTCGAACCAAAGTGACGCGTGACCGCCCGAACGGACACTGCCTGGTCGTCGCGGTCGGTCGGACTGGGGTGGGTGCCCTTCAAGCGGCGGACTCGACGAATGCGGGGCGCCACGACAGCAGGCGCCGCTCAAGCCATCTGACCAATACATCCACACTCAGGCCAAGCAGCGCATACACCAGCAGTCCCACGACGATGATATCGGTGCGCATGAAATCCCTGGCGTCGCTGATCAGGTAGCCGATGCCGCTGGTGGCATTGACCTGCTCGGCGATCACCAGAATCACCAGCGAGATGCCCAGCGAGTAGCGCAGCCCGACCAGGGCCATGGGCAGCGCGCCCGGCAGGATCACGTGTCGGATCAGTTCTCCGCGCGACAGGCCGATCACACCCGCCAGCTCAATTAGCTTGGCATCGACACCGCGAATGCCGGCATACAGTGCCAGGTAGATCGGAAAGGTTGCCGCGACGGTGACCAGCGCGATCTTTGGAAGCTCACCGATGCCAAACCAGATGATGAACAGCGGCACCAATGCGACCACGGGGAGGGTCCTGAACATCTGAACGGGGGCATCGATGACGTACTCACCTATCCTCGACAGGCCGGCGATCAGTGCCAGGCCGCCGCCGAGCAAGACAGCGATTGCAAGTCCCTTGGCGGCACGACCCAGAGAGATGAGCAGGTGATGCTCGAGCTCGCCGCTCGCGAGCAGCGAGCCGAAGCTCTCGAGAACCTGGCTCGGGGCCGCCAAAGTGCGGGGTGAGATCAGGCCGGTCGAAGAGCCGATCTGCCACAGGGCGAGCAGCACCAGTGGGCTGAGCACGCGAAGCCACCCAAAGGAGGCGCGTCGGGCCGCAGTGGCCGCCGGCGCGGGAGGGTCGATGGACTGGAGCATGGCGGCTCTGACAGCTTCGGGGCCCCATTATTTTCCCGGCAGGCGATAGCCTACCAATGACAAATGCTTATCTTGATATTCCGTTGCCTCACTTCGATCGGCGTAGAGGCGGGGATTTCCCCAGTGAAAGCGCATGAGCTCATTCGGCACTGGGCGTCACCAGCCGGATATATTGAGTCGCAACGATGAAGATTCAGCAGTTACGCTTTTTAGCGGCCGTCGCTCAAAACGATTTGAACCTCACGGCGGCCGCGGCGAAGCTGTGCACCACGCAACCGGCTGTCAGCAAGCAACTGAAGCTGCTGGAGGAGGAACTCGGGTTCAACATCTTCGTGCGCAAGGGCCGTATGTTCACCAAGATCACGCCCCCCGGAGAGCGGGTCGTCGAATATGCGTTGCGGTTGCTGCGCGAGGCCCAAAATATCAAGTGCGTCTCGGAGGAGTACAGCGAGCAGGGCCGCGGCACCTTGTCCATAGGCACCACCCATACCCAGGCGCGCTACGTGCTGCCGCGGGTGATTCAGCAGTTCCGCGCCAAGTTTCCGCAGGTCCAGTTTCATCTGCACCAGGGGACCTCCGAGCAGATCGCCGAGATGGCGGAGACCGATCGCATCGACTTTGCGATCGCGACCGGCTCGCAGCAACTGTTCCTGAAATATGTGCTGCTACCCTGCTATCGCTGGCACCGCCGCATCGTGGTGCCCGCGGATCACCCGCTGGCGTCGATCGAAAAGCCCACCTTGAAGCAGATCGCCGCCTATCCGATCGTCACCTACGTCTTCAGCCTGACAGGGCCTTCCTCGCTGCACGATACCTTTGCCAAGGCCGGTTTGCGTCCGGACATCGCCCTGACGGCGCGCGACGCGGACATCATCAAGACCTATGTGCGGCTCGGCCTGGGCGTGGGGATCGTGGCCGAGGTCGCCATCGACGCGGAGGAAGATCGCGATCTGGTCTCTCTGAGCGCCGCGCACCTGTTTCCCGTGCACACCACCTGGATCGGGTTCCCGCGGGACGGGCTGTTGCGCGGCTACATGTACGAGTTTCTGGGCCTTGTGGGCCCGCATCTGACGGCGAAGCTGGTCGACCGGGCGGCGAGCTGCCGGACCCAACTGGAAATCGACGAACTCTTTACAGACGTCGATCTGCCGGTGCGCTAGATCTGATTCTCAACTGGCAACTGTTCATAAGCCGATGGCATTGGACCGGGCTTCATCCGGTCACTAGGGTGGGATGGTAAGTGGACCTGACGGTCCCTTGGGTATGGTCTCGCTCCGAGATCTTCCAGCGAACTCAGCAGCAGCAATATGAGCAGAGCGCAGTCGATCACCCGTCGGAGGTTATTGCAGGGCGGCGCCGCACTGGCGATGACGGGCGGTCTGCTGCTGGGCGCCTGCGGTAAACGCGGCGGAGCTGATCGCGCGGAGGGTGTACTGCGCGCGTCGATCGTGGGCAAGGGCGAAGCTGACACCCAGTTGCTGCTCAAAACCGCCGACATCCGGACTGCGGGCTTGAAGATTCAGTTCAGCAACTTCGCTTCCGGCCAGTTGGTGGTTGAGGCACTCGACGGCGGCGCCCTGGATCTGGGCGGAATGAGCGAAATTCCACCCATCTTTGCAGCCGCATCCACGATCCACAGCTTCCGGCAGATCGCCGTGCTGCACGGCGATGTCAACAACCAAGTGGTGCTGGTGCCACGCGGCTCTCCAATCAACGAGCTGGCCGATCTGAAAGGTAAGCGCGTCGGCTATGTCCGCGCGACTACGGCCCAGTATTTCCTGATCCGCATGCTCGAATCGGTGGCCTTAAGCTGGGGTGACATCAACCCCATTCCGATGGGGGTTTCGGATGGCCTGGCCGCCTTCTCCAACGGCGCGCTCGACGCCTGGGCCATCTACGGATATCCGATCCAGCGCGCGATTGCGACGGAGGGAGCGCGGATTCTGAAGACGGCGCTCGGAATCCTGTCCGGCAATTACCTGGTCTCGGCACATGTGGATGCATTGGCTGACCCTGCCAAGGTTGAGCTGATCGGACGGTACCTGCGCACTGCCAAGCTCGGCTACGCGTGGGCGGCAGCCAATGAGGATACGTGGACACGTGCCATCGCCCAGGACATCGGCGTGCCGCTGTCGTATGTGCAGGACGAATTTCACCGGAAAAGCGATGTCTACTCGTTACGTCCCGTCGACGCGGCGGCGATTGCCTCGCAGCAGCGCGTGGCAGACCTGTTCGCGCAGCAGCAGCTGCTCCCGAAAGCGGTCGATGTCAGCCCGCTCTGGGATGACCGCTTCAACAACATCATTCTCGAAAAGACCTGATAAGCATGTCGGCGATTTCCCTGGCGCGCACAGCCGATACCGGACCGGTACCGCAGTCGGTTCTCGACAGCGTGACGCGGCGCCTGGCAGAGACGGCAGAGGCGTACGATCGAAGTGCCGAGTTTCCCAAGGCTAATTTCGACCTCCTGGCGCAAGAAGGCCTGGTCGGTTTGACCGTTGCTCGCCAGTACGGCGGACGAGAGGCGGGTCTCTCGGAATCTCTGCGCGTGCTCAGCGCGGTCGCCAAAGGTGAACCATCCACGGCGTTGATCCTCTTTATGACGTATGGCTTCTACGGGCGCGCATCGCGCGCACAGCGCTGGCCGACTCATATCTATGAGCGGCTGGCGCGGCAAGCGGCGGCCGGCGTTGGCCTTATTGGCGGCCTGCGGGTTGAGCCGGAGCTGGGCACGCCGGTCAGGGGCGGACTCCCCAAAACCGTGGCGCGTCGCACCAGCGACGGCTGGTCAATCACGGGCAACAAGATCTACTCGACTGGATCCACGGGCCTGACGTGGTTTCTGGTCTGGGCGAGGACGGACGAACACGAGCCGCGTGTCGGCAGCTTTCTGGTCGCAGCCGACAGCCCCGGCGTCACCATTCTGCCTGCCTGGGATCATCTCGGAATGCGCGCGACGGTCAGCCACGAAGTGGCATTCGTCGATACGCCGGCGCCGCTCGATCACGCCGTGGACATTCGCGCTCCCGCCGACTGGGCGCCAAAGCCCGGTGACGATTGGCTGCCGCTGTGGAATGCGCTGGCGATTTCGACCATCTATGACGGCGTGGCTCAAGCTGCCAGGGACTGGCTGCGCGGTTATCTCAAGGCGCGCACACCAAGCAACCTCGGCGCGGCACTGGCCACGCTGCCGCGCGTGCAGGAGAAATTCGGCGAGATCGAGGCGCTGCTCTACACCAATCGCGTGCTGATCGAGTATGCAGCGGCCCGATACGATGCGGGAGATGGCCCCAAGGCGGTCGAGGCGAATAACATCAAGTATGTTGCCACCGGTAATTCCATCCGCGCAGTTGAACTCGGACTGCAGCTGACCGGGAACCCCGGCTTAAGCCGAAAAAATCCGCTCGAGCGGCACTATCGGGACGTGCTGTGCAGTCGCATCCATTCCCCGCAGGATGACACCATCCTGGTAGCCGCTGGGCTGGCCGGGTTCGGGAGCTGATCCCTTGAGCCTGGTCATCGCCAGCCAGATGGAAGACGGGTTCAACGCCGAGCTGCGGGCGCATCCGATCGCGCCGACAGTCATCAATGTTCCCGAAGAACGCCCCTGGGAAGCGGCGCAGCGGGCCGATGTGCTGCTCGTGCGCCCGTCGGCTGTGTGGGGTCGCATGAAGCAAAGCGCGCGCCCGGCGATCTGGCCTGGGCAATTGCGATGGGTCTATGCCGCATCGGTCGGCATGGACTTCTACCCGCGCTGGCTGCTCGATGCGCCCCTGGTCACCTGCGGTCGCGGGGTCGCCTCGGAGGAAATCGCCGACTACGTGATCGCGGCCATCTATCTGCGGTCGAAGGATCTGGAAAGCGTGCGGGCCCGGAGCCTCGCGCAATGGCGGCAGGCGCCGCTCGGGCGCATCGCCGGCAGCACGCTCGGCATCATCGGGCTCGGCGCCATAGGCACGGAGGTCGCACGGCGCGCGCTCGCGCTCGGGATGCGCGTCAAGGCGGCGCGCCGCCGCGCACTGCCCAGTCAGGTCCCCGGCGTGGAGCTGCACGCAAATCTCAGCGAAGTCGTCGCCTCCGCCGATCATTTGCTGCTGTCTCTTCCTGCCACGGATGCCACCCGCTCGGTGATTGATGCCGGGCTGCTGGCGCTGGCCAGGCCCAACGCGCACCTGATCAACGTCGCACGCGGCTCGGTGCTCGACCATGACGCTTTGATTGCGGCGCTGGATGCGGGACGCCTGGGCTTTGCGACGCTCGATGTCACCGAGCCCGAGCCCTTGCCCGCGGATCACCCGCTCTGGCGGCATGAACGGGTGCGTCTCACGCCGCATGTCTCGTCCAACTACACGGCTGTTCGTCACCTGTTGCTGGAAAAAATTTCCGCCAACCTCGGCCGCTTCGTGCGCGGGGAAACACCAACCGACATTGTCGATGCCGCCGCCGGCTACTGATAATCCCCAAGGAGTACATTCATGAGCCAAGTTGCCCGATCCGCCGTTTTCGCGCTGCGAAGTGAAGCGCCGCGCGCCACCTTCAACGAGGAGCGGCAGCATCGCAAGAGCCGCTTGGCTGCGTCCTATCGCATCTTCGCGCTCAAGGGATACGATCACGGCCTGGCGGGCCACATCACAGCTCGGGATCCGGAGTTCCAGGATCGCTTCTGGGTCGCGCCGCTCGGTCCCTGGTTCGGCCACATCCGCGTGTCAGACCTGGTATTGGTGGATCACGACGGCAACATCCTGGCAGGTGAGGGGCCCATCAATCAGGCGGGCTTCGCCATCCATTCGGCGATTCACAAGGCGAGACCAGACGTGATCTCGGCCGCGCACTCGCATTCCATCTACGGCAAGGCGTGGTCGGCACTGGGCCGCCTGCTCGATCCCATCAGCCAGGACAGCTGCTTCTTTTACGAGCAGCAGGCGCTGTTCGAAGAGTTCAGCGGTGTGGTGCTGGATAGTTCGGAAGGCGAGCGCATTGCCGCCGCTCTCGGTAACAAGCGTGCCGCTATTCTGCAGAACCACGGCATTCTGACTGTCGGCAAGAGCGTCGAAAGCGCGGTGGCAAACTACGTCGCACTGGAAAACGCCTGCCAGGCGCAGTTGCTGGCGGAGGCCGCCGGCACCATCAAGCCCGTCAGTCACGAGATCGCGCGCCATACCGCCAACCAAACATTTGGCGATGATCCTGGGTCGTGGGGATTCCGCCCCCTCTGGGAGCGCGTATTGCGTGAGCAGCCCGACTTTCTGGACTAGCTGCCGCACTCGAGCGCCTGTAGCTCGCGTTTCTCGAAGCGTGTAACTCTACGCGTGTAGCTTGATGTGCATTACTGCGTGGCGACGCTGTACTCATTCTCATAAGCACATAAAAACTAGTTGATTCTAAGCGCTGCTCCGCCTTGTTAGGTTGAGGGCGTGAACCATACAAAACATTGCCTGAAGTTGTTTCTCCTCGGCTTGGCCGCGGCCCCAATGACCGACGTGGTCCGCGCGCAGGGAACCCCGGACACACGCGCCATCATCGTTGCGGACGCCGGCCCTTCGGCATGGTCCGACACTGCGCTCGACGACGTGGTGGTGACCGCGACCCGCCAATCGACCAAATTGCAGGAAACCCCGGTGGCAGTGACGGTCGTCTCGAATGAGGAGATCGCGGAGCGGAATGTCACCACGGCACGTGACCTGGCGGGGGAAGTCCCGGGCGTCACAATTCTGCGATCGGGCATTACGCCATTGACCCAGGTATTTTTCATCCGGGGCATCGGCGAGAGCGATCCGATCTTCGATCCTGCCATCGCGCAATATGTCGATGATGTCTATCTGCCGCGCGCGATCAACGGGCTGTCCGACCTTACGGATATTGAGCGGGTGGAGGTGCTGCGAGGCCCCCAGGGCACGCTTTTTGGCGACAACGCGGACGCGGGCGCAATCCGCTACATTACCAAGGACCCGACGGATAAAACGCAGGCCAATATCGATATCGGCGGCGGCAACTACACGGCATTCCAGGCGCATGCGTATCTGAGCGGTGCCATACTTCCTGGCGTACTCGATGGCAGCATCGCCATTGCGCACGATCAGCACGATGGCTATACCTACGATCCGACCATCGACCAGCACGTCAACGATCAGAGAACCAACGGCCTGCGCGCCAAGCTGCTGGCCAAGTTCACCGAGGACCTCAGTGCGCTGCTGACGGTTGACGGTCTGCGAGACAATTCCTCGACCGACTACTATGCCCCGGTGCTGCGCATCATCGGCGGTACGCTGGCCAAACCCATCTACGAACCCGCCGATAACACCGAAAGCTATGCGTCACAATTGCCCGTGAATCATTCCTGGTCGGGCGGCGTGTCGCTGAAAATTACCGATGCTCTCGATCCGCACCTGACCCTCAAATCGATTACCGCGCGACGTGGGTTTGCTCAGGATCCGGTGAACTACAATAACGATGGCGAACCGCTGGTCCCGTATAACGCGGCCTATCTGACGCCGGTCTCGATCTCTGACAATTTCATCGTCTACCAGGACCAGGAATGGACGCAGGAATTCCAGTTGCTGGGCAATTACGACAAGTTCGACTTTGCCAGCGGCGCATTCTTTCTATATGAGAATTTCTCCAGTAATCGGATCGGCTATGTCGTTTCTGCAGCGGGCGCCGGAAAGCCCGCCTATCCCTTCGATCAGATTGGCGATACCAGGACCACGAGCGTGGCCGGATATACGCAGGGCGATTACCATTTCACCGACCGCCTGACAGCCACGCTCGGCGTGCGCTACACCAGTGAACACCGGCGATTCAACTTCGAGGGAGTGGAGGACAGCTTCTCGGGCACCCCGTTGCCAGCCGCCAACCCAGCTACGGCCGGAAACTTTACCTTCGAGGGCAGCAAGACCTGGGATTCGTTCACGCCCAAATACGGCCTGCAATATGCCTTGACGCCGGACATCTTCAGTTATGTGAGCGTCTCAAAGGGCTTTCGCGCTGGAGGGTACAACAACCGAGCGATCTCGCTGGCTACAGCGCTGCCTTACAACGAGGAGAGCGTAACCACCTACGAGGTGGGCCTGAAGACCGATTGGTTCGATCACCGGCTGCTGGCCAATGCCACGCTCTTCTACAACGACTATCAGAACCTGCAGCAGACTGCGACTGTCATCAGCCCGGTGAACAATACGCCAGTTTCCGTCCGTACCAACGCCGGCAGTGCCCATACGGAAGGGTTTGAACTGGAAACCATCGTCGAGCCGATCAAGGGTCTGCGCTGGACCAACAATGTCAGTTACCTGAACACGCGCTACGACAACTTCCCGAACGCGGGCGGCACCGGCGTCGATGCCACGGGCAATCAGTTGCCCTATTCTCCCCGCTGGTCGCTGTATTCCGAGGCGGCCTACACGCTGCCGCTGCAGATCCGGGGCACCACCCGGGTCGGGGCGGACATCTCCTATGAGACGTCTTACTTCTCCGATGTGCTGGATCGACCGCAGAACATCATATCGCCGCAGGGCTACGTGGACGCTTTCGTGAGCTACGCGACACCGGACGGGCATTGGACTACCAGCCTGAGCGGTCACAACCTGGGCAATCGACGTGACTTCCAGAGCCTGAGCTATGCCGGCTCACGTAATTCGTGGGAAGGGCCGGTCAGCCCTCCCGCGACGGTGTTCCTTAAAGTCGGTTACGTGTTGTGAATCGCCGGGTGCATAAGCTCAGACACTAATCGTATTGGGAAGCAGGATCGCAAATCGATAGTCTCGGCAAAGGGCCAGCGACGGCGACCGTTCGAGGAGCCATGCTAATGAACGCCGTGACCGATGAGCTGATAGCCGCGAGCGGCGAGGCGATCTTTGATCAGCCCTATGTGCATGCGGTGGTGAACTACACGCGCAAGACCGGCGTGCGGCCGGTGAACTATACCTTCGACCCGCCCCCCGGTGTTCTCCGAAACAGCGGCGAGGTGGAACCGCATGTCGTAAGAATACGCAATGCCCGCCAGGCGCGCGGACTGGCCCTCGATGTCAGCGGTTTCGAGATGATCCGCCATCGCGGCTCACTTACTGACTGGAAATCCTTTACCGATACCGACCGCGTCAAGGCGATCGACTACCCGGAGGTCGAGGCGGCGCTGAAGAGGCACACGGGAGCCGATAAGGTTCTGATCTTTGATCACACCTTGCGCGACAGTACCGCCGAGCCCGGCCGCACCGCGCTGCGCGAACCGGTGCGCCGGGTACACGATGACCAGACGTTAGATTCGGCGCCGAGACGCGTGGCAAGGCATCTCCCGCGCGAAGAGGCCGAGTGGCGACTCAAGCGGCGCTTCGCGATCGTGAACTTCTGGCGGCCCATTGGCGACAAGGTGCGACTGGCGCCGCTGGCGGTGTGTGATGCGCGCACGATCGATCCGCCTGACCTGATTGCAAGCGATCTGGTGTATCCCGATTGGACTGGCGAGACCTATGCGGTCGCTTACAACCCGCAGCACGTCTGGTTCTGGTACCCATACCAGGAGCCCTCGGAGGCCACGCTGCTCAAGATCTACGATTCCGCGACTGACGGACGGGCACGGCTGACGGCTCACACCGCATTCGATGATCCGCTGAGCGATCCGGGAGCCCCGCCTCGTCGAAGCATCGAGATTCGTGCGATCGTCTTCTGGAACAGCCAGCACAGCGTGAACTGAGCGCACGCTCCGGGCGCGTTGACGCCGACAATCAGTTCGCTACGGCCATGAGCAAATGATCGCGGGTGACTGTCGCGCCGAAGTCGCGTGCGGCACGATGCGATCATGATCAAACAACACCTGCAACACTCATTGTCGATGCGACAGCTGTTGGTCGCATTGACAGTACTCATCGCCGGCCCGGTCTTCGCAACCAACGGCTACTTTGCATCAGGATACGGCATCAAATCCGATGGAGTGGCAGGCGCCGGTATTGCCTTTCCCCAGGATTCGTTGACGGTGGCCACCAATCCGGCGGGCCTCACCGATATCGGCGATGCATTCGATATCGGCGTGGACGTGTTCCTGCCGCAACGAAGTGCCACACTGGAGCAGGGTGGCACGGCCACGACGTTCGATGGGGATGGCGTCAGTACTTTCTACATCCCGAGTGTGGGCTATGCCCGGCACCTTACCCCCGATCTCGCCTTGGGCATTGCGCTGTTCGGGAACGGCGGACTCAATACCGATTACAGCGTGAACCCATTCGGAAGATTCGGTGCACAGGGAGCCGCCGGTGTCGATCTGGAGCAGGCCTTTCTGTCGCCTGCAATTGCGTACCGGATCGGAAGTGGCCAGACATTGGGGTTGGCAGTGAATCTCGCATACCAGCGGTTCAAGGCCAAGGGTATCGGTCTATTCGGGGGGTTCTCATCTGACCCTGCTGAAGTCAGCAATCACGGCTACGACAGCTCGACGGGTGCCGGCGCGCGCCTGGGTTGGACGGGCCATTTCGGACCGTATCTAACGCTGGGCGCAACCTGGCAATCGAAGACATCCATGGGGAGATTCAAGGACTACGCAGGCTTGTTCGCGGATCGGGGCGGCTTTGATATCCCCTCGACGTATGGCGTCGGCATCGCGTTGGCGCCGAACAGCGCCTGGAACGTGGCCTTCGATTGGCAGAAGATCGACTATTCGGACGTCGCTGCGGTCGGCGATGACATCGCCAGTCTGTTCGCCGGCGTTCCTCTTGGCGCGAACAATGGCCCAGGATTCGGATGGCGTGACGTGTCGGTGTTCAAGGTCGGAGCAAGTTATCGCGTGAGTGAACAGCTGACACTGCGCGCCGGAGCCAGTACCAACCGACAACCCATTCCGGCATCGCAGACCTTCTTCAATGTGCTGGCGCCCGGGGTAGTGGAGACTCATTTGGCGTTCGGCGGTTCCTGGCATATCGATGCGAGGAACGCCATCAACGTGAGCTATCAACACGCCTTTCGCAAATCGGTTGATGGCTCCGGGTCGATCCCGCCAGCTTTCGGCGGCGGCGAAGTCAACCTGAGCCTGGAAGAAAATGTCGTCGGCGTCGGCTACTCGTATCAGCTGGGCGTGCAGGATGGGTCCTGAACAGATCCCGATCTCGCAATCGGTACTCGGAGGCGCGCTGATCGGCGCCGGCGCGGCCGTATTGATCCTCTTCAACGGCCGGGTGGCAGGCATCAGCGGAATTCTCGGACGCATACTGCACGGCGATCCGGGGCCCGGAGGCTGGAGAATTGCATTCCTGTCAGGTCTCTTGCTGCCGGCGCTGCTGCTGGGTCCAGGCGTGAAGGGACTGCAAGCACCATGGCCGCTGCTCGCGACTGCAGGCCTGCTGGTGGGATTCGGCACTCGACTGGGATCCGGCTGCACCAGCGGTCACGGCGTCTGTGGCGTTGCGAACTTGTCGCCTCGCTCGTTCATCGCCACCGGGATCTTCATCGGGGTTGCAATGCTCACCGTATTCCTGGCACGGCATGCCGGGTGGGCCTCGTGACGCTGATCAGCGCGTTCGTGGCAGGGGTGCTGTTCGGTGGTGGGCTCCTGCTCTCGCGGATGAGCAATCCGGACAACGTCCTGGCATTTCTCGATGTGGCGGCCGACTGGCGTCCGGCGCTTCTGTACACGATGGCGGCCGCGGTGATTGTCGCATTCCCGGCCTTCTGGGTGGTGCGCCGCTCTCAGCGCTCGTGGCTCGGCGTTGCTGCGGAACTTCCCGACCGGTTCAGGTTGGACGCGCCGCTGATCGTCGGCAGCGCGATTTTCGGAGTTGGATGGGGACTGAGCGGCATTTGTCCCGGGCCGGCGTTGCTGCTGCTCACACGCGCCGACCGCGGCGCCATCATCTTCGCACTGGCGCTTGCGCTGGGTATGCTGGTACGAGTGCCGTCTGCCGAATCTGCGCCTCGATCCAGGCAGCGAAGGTTGCACGAGCCTTCGCACTGATGCGATCGCTCGCCTCGAGCAGCCAGTAGTCGCCGAAGGTGACCAACGACTGTCCAATGCGTGACAGCCGCCCCTTCTTGAGTTCCGACTGAACATACATGGGCGCGCTTAAGGCCACGCCCTGGCCTCGGAGCGCCGCGGTGAGTACCAGCGAATAATCGTTGAAGTGCAGGTGCTTGGCCTGCTCAAATCCGCCAAGACCCGCCACCGCAAACCAGTTGCGCCAGGTGCTGCCATCGTCGTCGTGTAACAGGCGATAATTGAGAACTTCAGCGTCGCTTCTCGGCGAGCGCTTCAGGGCGATGCCGGCGCGCGCGACGACCGGAAAACCTTCCAGAGAAAACAGCTTTCTGGCGCGCTTGCCGGGCCGCCGCGCCTTGCGGCTCAGGAATCGGATCGCGATATCGGTATCGCGCCCGAGAACGCGAATCTCATCCGAGGATTCCAACTCCAGCTCGATCTCCGGATAGGAAGCGGAAAAGCCCCCGAGGCGTGCCACCAGCCAACGCGAGGCGAAGGCCGGTTCAACCGCGACCCGTAGATGACGGCTGGTCAAAGCCCGAGCCGCATCGACGGCGTGCTGGATCTGCGAAAACCCGGCCGCCAGTCCGCTTGCGAGGCGCTTCCCGGGCGCGGTCAGTTCAACGCGTCGATGCAGACGCCGAAACAGCGGCCGACCGAGCTGGCCCTCCAGCGCGCGCACGTGCCGGCTGATCGCGGCCTGGGTGACGTACAGCTCCCGTGCGGCATCGGTGAAGCTCAGCCGCCGTGCTGCCGCCTCGAAAGCTCGCAATGCGAGTAGCGAAGGAAGTCGATCCGAAACCATGAAAGCGTCGCTGCAGGCAGAATGCGATGGGGTGTTCGCATTACTTTAAATTATCCGAGTGTGGCCTTCAAATCGCTTGTGTCACAGCGGCGTCGGCGCTGCAATCGCCGGTATCGAAATCCCTTCGGAGAAGTCACATGAACGCGTTCGGGGCCGCCTTGATGATATGGCTGTCGAGACGCAATACCGTGCGAAAGCCGAGGCTATGTGTGCCCGCTGCGGAGAAAAAGCCGACTGTGCTCGCTGCTAGCGGCGGCCCGAATTGTGCGCCAGGCGATGCAGCGCGCGAATCATGACGTCGATTTCAGCGCAGGTGTTGTAGAAGGCGAAGGAGGGCCGAACCGTAGCCTCCACTCCGAATCGACGCAGGATCGGCTGCGCGCAGTGATGTCCGGCACGCACCGCGATGCCTTCTCGATTGAGCGCGGACCCGACCTCCTCGGGGCGGTATCCTTCCAGCACGAAGGACTGCACGCTGGCTTTGTCGCGCGCGGTCCCGATCAGGCGCAGGCCCGGGACGCTCTGCATGCCCTGCGTCGCATAGGCCAGCAGCGCATGCTCATAGTGGCCGATGTTCTCGAGGCCGAGGCGCTCGATGTAATCGATGGCGGCCCCGAGACCGGCTGCGTCGGCGATGTTGCCGGTTCCGGCTTCGAAACGTGACGGCGGCTTTTGATAAGTCGTGCGCTCGAAAGTCACATCATCGATCATGTTGCCGCCGCCCTGCCATGGCGGCATGGCTTCCAGCAGCTCTCTTTTGCCATAGACGGCGCCGATGCCGGTGGGGGCAAACAGTTTGTGGCCCGAGAAAACGTAAAAATCTGCCTGCAGCGCCTGCACGTTGACGCGCAGGTGCGAGACTGCCTGCGCGCCATCGATCAGTACACGTGCTCCGGCGCGATGCGCCAGATCCGCGATCTCGGCCACAGGCGTGATAGTCCCGAGTGCGTTCGAAACCTGTGAGATGCTGACCAGCTTGGTACGGTCATTAAGCAGGTTGCGGTAGTCCTCGAGCAGGATCTGGCCTGAGTCGTCGACCGGTATGACGCGCAATTTCGCGCCCTTCTCACGCGCGAGCTGCTGCCAGGGCACGATGTTGGCGTGGTGTTCGAGTTGCGACAGGACGATTTCATCGCCCTCATTTATATTCGCCCGCCCCCAGCTCTGTGCCACCAGGTTGACGCCCTCGGTGGCGCCGCGGACGAAAATGATTTCGTCGCTGGACGAGGCGCCCAGGAATCGCGCCACTTTGCTGCGGGCGGCCTCGTAGGCATCGGTAGCGCGTGCCGCCAGTTCGTGGGCCGCGCGATGGATATTGGAATTCTCGTGCGCGTAGAAATACGCCAGACGGTCGATAACGGCCTGCGGCTTCTGAGTCGTCGCCGCGTTGTCGAACCAGATCAGCGGCTGCCCATTGACGCGTTCGGCGAGGATCGGGAAGTCGCGACGCACCGCCTGAACATTGAACAGCGGGTGGGCGTCCAATCCGGCAGCCGGAACAGCTCCGACAGGGGCGCGCTGCAGCGGATCGAGGAAGTAGAAGCCGGGATTGTTGATCTGGGAGTTGTCGATCTGTCCCGGCTGCGGGTGGCTCGGGACTCGCGAGCCTGAGAGCTCCGCCAGCACGGCGTGCAACTGCTCGTCGCCCTGAAGCCCCTGCGTTTTGGGCGGGAAAGGCGCCGCCGTCAGCGCGGATGGATAGGCGCTCGATTCGGCCAGAAAGTAGTACGGGTGGGTGGGCACCGCCAACGGTGCGAACCCCAGGGGTTCGGTCAGGGGTTCAATGCGCGGCAACGCGGCTGCAAAATCGGCGGGTGCTGCCGGTGCTGCGGATGACATCAGTCCAGGCGGTGTGCCTGAATCAATAGCCGCTTCGCTTGCTGGCGGAGCGGCTGTTCTCGGCGCAGCTCGCGGCGCGCTTTGAACAGCGGCGGGCGTCGCAGATGCGGTGGGCTGGCCCCGGCCGAGCGCCGCTACGCCAGGTACGGTGGACGCTTCAGCGCCCGGTAACGCGGCAAAGAACTCATTCGCCAGTCTTGCCAGCGTGCCCTCGTCGAGAATGCCGCTTACAGACTGTGCGCCGCCGGTGTCACTTATAGGTGTCGGCGTAGTCATGGTATTTGCCCACTTCGACATCATCCAGGACCGCCAGGGCGTCTTCAGTCAAGACCGCCAGCGAGCAGTACAGCGATATCAGATACGAGGCGATGGCGTTGCGGGTGATGCCCATGAATCGTACCGAGAGGCCGGGTGTCTGCTCACCCGGCAGACCGGGCTGAAACAGTCCGACTATGCCCTGACGCTTTTCGCCAACCCGTAACAGCAATATCTTCGTCTTGCCATCGGCCAGCGGCACCTTGTCGGAGGGAATCAGCGGCAGGCCGCGCCAGATGATGAATTGTGAGCCGAATAGGCTGACCGTCGGCGGTGGAACGCCGCGGCGTGTGCATTCCCGTCCGAAAGCTGCAATCGCCAGTGGATGAGTCAGGAAAAATGCCGGCTCCTTCCAGACCTTGGTGATCAGTTCGTCGAGATCGTCGGGCGTCGGCGCGCCGCCCAGCGGGAATATGCGCTGTTCCTCTGCCGCATTGGCGAGCAACCCATAGTCCGGGTTGGTGATCAGCTGACTTTCCTGGTGTTCCTTGATGGTTTCGATGGTCAGTCGCAGCTGCTCCTTGATCTGGTCAAAGGGGCTGCTGTAGAGATCGGAGATCCGCGTGTGCACGTCGAGGATGGTCGTCACGGCACTCAGAAAATATTCCCGCGGCGTCTCCTCGTAGTTGACGAAGGTTTGCGGCAACTCCGACTCGTCGCGGTTGGCACAGGCGATCTTGACTTCGTCAGCATTGCTGACGCGGTTACGGCGGTAGATGCCTGCTTCCACCGGCACCCACTGCAGCAGATGCACCAGCCAGCGTGGCGTGATTGTCGAGAGCTGCGGAGCGGTTTTGGTGGTATTGGCAAGTTGCCGTGCGGAAACGTCGCTGAGCGCGGATTGTGCTGATGAGTCGGCCATCGCTTTTCCTGTCGTGAACCTGGTTATAAGCTCAGGCGGACAATAGCTTCAGTCCACGTTCGCTTCAATGGCATTCGACAGCAAAAGGGGCCACAGAGGGTCCCTTCGCGCTGTTTGAAAGAAAAGTTACGGCCGACTTGATGGCCGATTGGCTCAGTCCTGCAGCCAGGGCAATCCTCGAAAGCGCCAGCCCTCGCGGTGGCCCCGCTGCCGACTGGTATCGAGTTCGCCCTCGAACCCCTCGCTCACGTTGTAGACGTGCTTGAAACCGGCCTTGGTCGCCGCGCGCGCGGCGGCGATCGAACGGGCGCCGCTCCGGCACAGCAGTAGCAGTGGAGTGTCCTTTGCAACTTTGGACTCGAGTTCGCGCAGGAATCGTGGATTGGTCTGCATGCTGGTGCCGGTCTGCCACGGGATGGACACAGTTCCCGGAACGTAGCCGACGAACTTTCGTTCTTCGGCGGTACGGACATCAACCAGCACGGCGGCCTGCTCGGCGACCAGCTCCCAGGCCTCTGCCGGAGTGACATTACCGCTGTACCCCAGAGCCAGTTCGCGCGCCTGCTCGCGCGCACGCTGCAACACCGGATGGTCGGAAACGAAGTTGAGCGCGGTCGCTGAACCGATGGATCCGGGGTGCTGTGAAAGTGCGGCGACGGACATGATTCCTCCTTGGGGCCATGCCCCCGACGCTGCGTCGAGGGCGGGTACATATCGATACCCGATTTTGCCGCCAAGTGGACCGCGAACGGGGTTATAAGCGTGTGCCAAGCTGGTATGACGCCAGCGGCGCCGCGGAAATCGGTCCGCTCGACGGCGTCATGACCTCATGTGCATTGCGCATGTACCCTCCGGCCCATCAGGCCGCGTCGGCGCCCAGCACCGCCTTGATTTCGAGGAAATCACGCAGTCCGTGCTCGCCCCACTCACGTCCATTGCCCGACATCTTGAAGCCGCCAAAGGGCGTGTTCATGTCGCTTTGCGCGCCGTTGATCGTGACCTGGCCGGCTCGAAGGCGCCGCCCTACGCGCGCCGCCCGGACGCGATCGCTCGACCAGATGTAGGCCGCCAGACCGTAGGGTGTGTCGTTGGCAATGCGGACCGCCTCGTCTTCGCCCTGGTAGGGAAGAATACAGAGCACCGGCCCGAAGATTTCCTCACGTGCGATCACCATATCGTTGTTGACGCGCGAGAAGATGGTCGGTTTCACGTAGTAGCCGCGCGGCAAGCCGTCGGGGCGGCCCTCGCCACCAATCAGCAGCTTGGCGCCTTCGGCAATGCCCCGGGAAATGAAACTTTCCACACGGTCGAACTGAATCTTCGACACCACCGGGCCGACCTGCGTCGCCGGGGATTTCGGGTCGCCGGTCACGACCTTCTCAGCCACGGTCCGGGCAATTGCCTCGACGGCATCCAGCTTGTCGGCGGGTACCAGCATGCGCGTGGGCGCGTTGCAGGACTGTCCGGAATTCTGAAATACATGCATCACGCCCGCGGCGACTGCGCGCTCGAAATCAGCATCGTCGAGCAAGATATTGGGCGATTTTCCGCCCAGCTCCTGGTGCACGCGTTTGACGGTGGCCGCCGCGGTCCTGGCGACCTCGGTTCCCGCCCGCGTCGAACCGGTGAAGGACACCATGTCGATGTCCGGATGCGAAGCGAGACGGGCACCCACCTCGGAGCCGAGGCCGTTGACCAGATTGAACACTCCGGCTGGAACACCGGCTTCATGCAGAACTTCAGCCCAGAGAATGGCGCTGAAGGGTGAAAATTCGGATGGCTTCAGCACCATGGTGCAGCCCGCAGCCAATGCGGGAACGACCTTGGCGGCTACCTGGTTGATCGGCCAGTTCCAGGGCGTGATCAGCGCGCACACGCCGACCGGTTCCAGCAGCAACCGCGAAGCGCCTTGCTGCTGTTCAAACCGGAATGTCCGCAGTACCTCGATCATTGCCTTCAGGTGTCCGACCCCGATGCCGGCCTGCGAGCCCTGGGCAAGTTTCGCAGGCGCTCCCATCTCCTCGCGGATTGCATCGCCGAATTCCGCATAGCGTCGCTGGTAGACCGCAAGGATGCGCTCCAGCAATTCGCGCCGGTCGGCCCCGGAGGTCTGCGAGTAGCTCTCGAAGGCGCGCCGGGCGGCCGCTACTGCGCGGTCTGCATCGGCGGCGCTGCCTAGCGAGATAACGCCGGCGACCTGCTCGGTGGCCGGATTGATGACCTCGAAGTCCCGCGCCTGAGCCGGGGCCACCCACTGACCGTTTATATAGAAGTTGCGGAATGTGTAGGCCATCGGTGGTTCCTGCAGGCAGCGGTCGGGGGCGTGATTGTAGGGCCGCCCATCCCAGCTTGTCATCGCGGCCGGCTCGCCACAGAACAAGCGGTGCATCAGCTGCTGCGGATCCATCATATTCGCCGCTCAAGATCCTGGAGTAGGCTCCGCCAGCACGAATTCGTACACACATGAACCATTCCGACTACCAGATCCCGCAGCTGGACCTCAGCGGGTTTGATGCCGGCGGCGGGGCGCGCGCGGCATTTCTCGCCGATTTACGCGCGGCCGCCCACGACATCGGATTCTTCTATCTGGTTGGCCACGGCATTGAGCCGGTGCTGCTGGGTGATTTGCTGAACCTTACCCGTCGCTTCTTTGCCTTGCCGGAGCCTGACAAGCTCGCTATCGAGATGGTCCACTCACCTCACTTTCGCGGATATACGCGCATCGCCGCGGAGGTGACCCGTGGGCGACAGGATTGGCGGGAGCAGATAGACATTGGCTCGGAGCGACCGGCTGTCGCCGCGGCAGTCGGCAGTCCGGCCTGGACCCGCCTGCAAGGACCGAATCAATGGCCGGCAAATCTGCCGGCGCTGCGGCCGGTGGTGCTGCGCTGGCAAGAGGTCGGTACCGAGGTGCTTGGCCGTCTGTTGCGCGCCTTTTCCTTGGCACTGGGGCAGCCGGAGGACGCACTCGATTCGATCTATCGCGGTGAGCCGCACCTGCTGGTCAAGCTCATCCGCTATCCGGGGCGCGACGCCACCGACGGCGATCAGGGTGTGGGCGCGCATAAAGATGCGGGTTTACTCACGCTGCTATTGCAGGACAAGCAGGCGGGCCTGCAGGTGGAGACTGCGCGTGGCTGGGTCGATGTGGCCCCGCGCGCGGGCAGCCTGGTCGTCAATATCGGTGAGCTGCTGGAACTCGCCTCCGACGGGTATCTGCGCGCGACCCTGCACCGCGTACTGTCCCCGCCCGCCGGCACGCAACGATTTTCCGCCGCCTTTTTTCTGAGCGCGCGCCTCGACGCCACGGTGACGGTGCTGCCTTTGCCGCCCGCACTCGCTGCGCAGGCGCGTGGACCGGAGCGAGACCCGACCAACCCGCTGCACCGTGAAGTGGGACAGAATCAGTTGAAGGGCCGTTTGCGCTCCCATCCGGACGTTGCACACCGGCATTACGCCGATCTGCTGGGTCGGTAGCTCAGTCGATGCGTCTGCTCCCAAGCGTGCTGCTATTTGGCGTCTGCGCGTCACAGGTGCTCGCCGGCACGACGTTGGATCGGGTCCAGCACAGCGGCGTGCTGAATGATGTGCTGGTGAACGACTACCCGCCCTTTGGGTTCGTCGATACGAACAACGAGCTCGCCGGCTTTGATGTCGACGTCGCGCGCGCGGTGGCCGCCAAACTGGGCGTGAAGCTGCAGCTGGCGACACCGGGATGGGAAACCATCGTCTCGGGCCGCTGGCTGGGACGCTGGGACATCTGCATCTGCTCCATGAGCCCAACCACAGAGCGGGCCAGAGTTCTGGATTTTCCCGTCCGATACTACAACTCTCCCGCGGTGCTGGTGGTGAACAAGAGCGAACAACACATCCGATCAGTCGCAGACCTTTCCGGCAGACGCGTCGGAGTGGGAACCGGCTCGAGCTATGAGAATTACCTCAACAGGGCCCTGGTTATTCCGGGGAGTCCGCCGATCGCCTATCCGTTCCACGACGTCATCGTGATTCCCGGGGATGAGACGGTGAACTTTCGCAATCTTGCGCTGGGAGCGGGGGTCCGTCTTGACGCCATCGTCTCCAACCTCTCGACGGCCAAGGCGGCCGTGGATGCGACGCACGCGCTGAAGATTGTCGGCGATGTGCTGTACGAGGAACCCAACGTGGTCGCGACCGAGAGAGGTGACGCCGAGTGGAACGCCAGGGTGGCGCAAACGATCAATGAGCTCAAGGCTGACGGCACGCTCGCCAAGATCGCGAAACGCTGGTTCGACTCGGACATCACCGTTGATGGTCATTGAAGCGCGCAGCCACTTTCGTCTCAAGGTGTGGCTGACCTGGCTGGCGCTGCTGGCGGTCCTTGGGGGTGCCTGTCACGGCCTCCGGCTCGATGTCGGATTCGTCGTCCAAAAGCTGCCCTACCTGCTCGGCCTTCGCCTGACCTCCAATGGATTCATACAGGGGGCGGCGCTGACTCTGTTTGTCACGTCCTGTTCCATGGTCTGCGCGCTGCTGGTGGCGCTGGTGACTGCGCTGGGCCGGATGTCGGCCAATCCGGTCGCCTTCGCGCTAGCGACTTTCTACGCGTCCCTGTTCCGTGGTACGCCGCTGTTGGTGCAGGTACTGATCATTTATCTGGCGTTACCGCAGGTCGGCATCGTCCTCGGTGCACTCAGTTCCGGCCTGATCGCCCTGTCGCTCAACTACGGCGCCTACCTGGCGGAAACCATTCGCAGCGGATTAATGGCGGTGCCTCGCGGACAGCGTGAGGCAGCGATGGCGTTGGCATTGCCGCGCTGGATCATCTTCTGCAAAGTGATCGCTCCGCAGGCTCTGCGCCTGATCATCCCGCCAGCGGGAGCGCAGTTCGTGTCCATGCTCAAGGACTCCTCGCTGGTCTCGATCATGGGACTGTGGGAGCTGAACTTCCTGGCACAGGCATATGCCCGGGCTACTTATCATTACATGGAGATGCTGATCGCGGCGGCGCTCATCTACTGGGCGATGTCGATCGTGTTCGAATTGGTCCAGTTCCGACTCGAACTGCGCTTCGGCCGCGGCCTGCTTACAACGGCCAGGCACTAGCCACATGCCCGGGACCGGCGACGTGATCATCCTGGATGGCGGCATGGGGCGGCAATTGGCGCGCATGGGCGCTCCCTTCCGCCTGCCCGAGTGGTCTGCGCTGGCCCTGATCGAAGCGCCCGAATTCGTAGTCCGGGCTCATGCGGCGTTCATCGACAGCGGTGCACAGGTCATCACCACCAACACCTATGGCCTCGCCCCCAGTCGCATCGGCGAAGCGAGATTCGGTGCCGAAGGAGGGCGGTTGGCCTCGCTGGCCGGTCAGCTTGCGCGCGCCGCAGCCGATAAGGCCGGCCGTCGCGTGCTGGTGGCGGGCTCGCTGCCGCCGCTGTTCGAGACCTATCGGCCTGAGACTTTCGACGCGGCTCGTGCCCTCGAAATCCTGCCCACGCTGGTAGAGAGCCTAGAGCAGTACGTCGATCTATGGCTGATCGAGACCCAGAGTTCCACCGCAGAGAGCGCGGCGGCGCTGGACGCCACGCGGCACACCGGTTTGCCGGCGTGGGTTTCCTACACTTTGCGTGACGAGGCGGGCCGTACCGCGCCGGCAGAACTGCGCTCCGGAGAAAGCGTCGAGGACGCGGTGGCGGTCGATTTGCGCCGCGGCGTCGAGGCGCTCCTCTTCAATTGCAGCCAGCCAGAAGTGATGAACGCCGCAGTGCAGGCGGCTGCCCGCACGATTGCCCGCAGTCGTCTCAACAGCGTACGTGTCGGCGTTTATGCCAATGCCTTCATGCCGGAGCCCAGATCCGATACTCCCTATGCGGGCATTTCCCGGATGCGCGATGACCTCGGGCCGGCGCAGTACCTGGAGTGGGCGGTCCACTGGGTGCGCTCGGGAGCGACGATCATCGGCGGTTGCTGTGGCGTCGGGCCGGAGCACATCGCGGCGCTACGTGATCATTTCCGGACGGTGGCGCCGGCTGTATGAACACCGCACGACCGCTGGTGGTTCTGGAAGCCTTGAACAAGTGGCACGGGACGGTGCATGCGCTCCGCGACGTGTCGCTCGCGGTCTTGCCGGGCGAACGTCTCGTGGTGTGCGGACCTTCCGGTTCAGGCAAATCGACACTGCTTCGCTGTATCAATGGACTGGAGTCGCATCAGGGCGGTTCTGTGATTGTGTGCGGCATTGAACTCACTGGATCGGCCGCGACAGGCAATCTGATCCGGCGCGATGTGGGCATGGTGTTTCAGTCGTTCAATCTGTTTCCTCATCTGACGGTGCTGGAGAACTGCGCGCTGGCGCCCGTCTGGGTGCAGGGGCTGCCGCGACAGGCGGCAGAGGAACTGGCGCTCGACTATCTGGGCCGGGTTCATCTGCGCGACCATGCGCGCAAGTACCCGGAGCAGCTTTCCGGGGGCGAGCAGCAGCGCGTGGCCATTGCCCGCGCCTTGTGCCTGACCCCGAAGATCATGCTGTTTGACGAACCCACCTCGGCACTGGATCCGGAGATGATCAGCGAAGTCCTGGATACCATCGTCAATCTGGCGGAATCCGGCATGACCATGATCTGCGTGACCCACGAAATGGGATTCGCGCGACAGGTGGCCGACAGAATCGTGTTCATGGATCGCGGTGAAATTGTCGAACAGGGCGCGCCCGAAGAGTTGTTCCAGCGTCCCCGCAGCGAGCGGCTGCGAATGTTCCTGAGCCAGATACTCCACGGCCATGACCCCGGACATATGCTGATGCGCAATTGCAATCGAACAGGCGCGGCATAAGGGTCAGAACCGCACTAGACTGGAAAGTACCGAGGGATTATCAGTATGTTGCACCGGTTGCTACGGCGCGGCGCCGTGGCGCTGCTTGGAATGATGGTAACGAGCCTGGCTCCCTGGGCGGCGAGCACCGCTCCACTTCGGGTGATCGCCTCCCCGGTGCCGCACGTAGAAATACTGCGATTCGTGCAGAAGCTCGCGCCTGATCTGCCGCTCCAGATCATCGAGATCAACAACGCGCTTCGTCCCAATGAGTTACTGGCTCGGGGCGAGGTCGATGCAAATTTCTGGCAGCACGTGCCCTATCTGCGCCAGCAGGAACAGGATCTGGGTGTCCGATTCGCCGTGGTCGCCGCGGTTCACATTGAGCCCCTCGGCATCTATTCGCGCAGGATCCGCACCCTCGATGCATTGCCCGACAAGGCCACGGTTTCGATTCCAAACAACATCACCAATCTCAGCCGTGCCCTGTTCCTGCTGCAGGACCAGAAACTGATTGCCTTGCGCGCGGATCTGACCGCCCGCGAACGGCAACTGGCGACGCCGCACGACATCGTCGGCAATCCCCATCATCTGAAAATTATTCAGGTCGATTCCGCCCAGATCGCTCGTTCGCTCGATGACGTCACGCTTGCCGTCATCAATGGCAATTACGCGCTGGAGATCGGATTGACCCCCTCCAAGGACGCGCTCGCACTCGAATCGGCCGAGAATAATCCCTACGCCAACGTCCTGGTGACGATGCCGAACCTCCGGGACGATCCGCGTATTCAGCGGCTCGCGAAGTTACTGACCTCGCCCGAAGTGGCCGCCTTCATACGCGAGCGTTATCGGGGCTCCGTCATCCCCGTGAATCCCTAGCCAATGATCCTGGTCGAAGGCCTGCGCAAGACCTACGGACGCGGCGCACGAGAGGTCGTCGCACTCGATGATGTTTCCTTTGAGGTGCAACAGGGCGAGATCTTCGGCATTCTCGGGCCGAGCGGAGCCGGCAAGTCGACCTTGATCCGATGCCTGAACCTGCTTGAGCAGCCGAGCGCCGGCCGGGTCCTCATAGGCGGCGTCGACCTGGTGTCGCTCAGTGCCCCCGAGCTGCGCCTGCAGCGGCGCAAAATTGGCATGATCTTCCAGCATTTCCATCTGCTCCACTCACGCACCGTGGCCGGGAACATTGCCTTGCCACTGGAGATTCAGGGCGGCCACGTGCGCGCGAAACGTGATCGGCGGGTTGCCGAGCTGATCGATATCGTCGGACTGAACGGCCGCGAGCATGCTTTTCCCTCGCAGCTTTCCGGCGGCCAGAAGCAGCGCGTCGGCGTAGCGCGGGCATTGGCCGCCGATTCGACCGTGTTGCTGTCGGACGAAGCGACCTGTGCGCTGGACGCGGACTCGACCGCCTCGGTGCTGGAGTTGTTGCGCGATGTCAATCAGCGCCTGGGCGTCACGATCGTGTTGATCACGCACGAACTGAATGTGGTCAAATCGATCTGCACCTCGGCCGCGCTGCTTGAACACGGGCGCATCATCGAGAAGGGATCGCTGTCGGAGCTCGTCGCGTCGCCGGACTCGCGGCTGGGCCGCTCGCTGCTGCCCGGAGACTTCCCGGCTCCGCCGAATGCCGGACAGATATTCGACCTGGAGTTCGCCGATGCGGAGGCTGCCTCGCCGGCGATCACATCGCTGGCCGGCGCTCTGAATGTCAAAGTGCAATTATTGGCCGGCGGCATCGAGCTGGTGGCAGGTCGGCGCGTGGGGCGGTTGCAGATTGCCGTGACCAGCGTGCACCAGCCGCCGCCTCCGGATCTGGTGGCGCGTTTCCTGCGCGCCGGTGGCGCTTGGGTGTCGCCGCGGTGAACACGATCGCTCCCTCGGAGCTGGCCGATTTACTTCTCACCGGGACCGGTGAGACTCTGTACATGGTGGGCGTGGCGGCGGTGTGTACGGTGGTACTGGGGTTGCCGCTGGGCGTGCTGCTGTTTCTGACTTCCGAGGGTGCGCCGCTCGGGCGCGCCTCGTGGCTGCACGCCGCTCTCAATGCGGTGGTCAACGTCGGGCGTTCTTTGCCCTTCATCATTCTGCTGATCGCGGTGATTCCGGTGACGAGGCTGATTGCCGGCACCAGTCTCGGCAGCACGGCTGCCATCGTGCCGCTCACGCTCGCCGCCGCTCCTTTCTATGCACGCGTGGTGCAGGTCGCGCTGCTGGAAGTCGATCGCGGCCGCATCGAAGCGGTGGTTGCCATGGGCGGTACGCTGGGGCAGATCGTGCACAAGGTGCTGCTGCCGGAGGCCCTGCCGAGCCTGGTGGCCGGGGTGACATTGACGGTCGTGGTGCTGGTCAGTTTCTCGGCCATGGCTGGCGTGGTCGGCGGCGGCGGCCTGGGCGATCTTGCCGTGCGCTACGGCTACGAACGCTTCAACACCGAAGTCATGCTGGCGACCGTCGCGGTGCTGATAGTGCTCGTCCAGGCCATCCAGATGCTGGGCGACTGGCTGGTGCGTCGCCTCGCACACCGTCGCTGAGCGCCCGTTCACTGCGCGCCAGCGCATGAGCTAGTGCACAACTGCCATGTTTTCCGACTGCGCTCTTGGGCTACTGTGAGCTGAGCGACGCCACACTAGCCCTAGCGAGATAAACCATGCCCAGCCTTCGTCTCGGTGATACCGCTCCGGATTTCGAACAGGACAGCAGCCTCGGACTGATCCGATTTCATGAATGGCTTGGCAGCAGCTGGGGAGTGCTGTTTTCGCACCCGGCCGATTTTACGCCCGTGTGCACCACCGAACTGGGTCTGACCGCGTCGTTCAGGCACGAGTTCGCTCGGCGCGATGTAAAGGTCATAGCGCTTTCACTGGACTCGATCGAATCGCACAAGAAATGGATCGATGACATCGAGTCGTGGCAGCACGCCCAGGTGAAGTTCCCGATCATTGCCGATGTCGATCGCAAGGTCAGCGAGTTGTACGATCTGATACACCCCAACGCCAGCACTACGGCGACCGTGCGATCGCTCTTCATCATCGATCCGGCCAAGAAGATCCGGCTCGTGATCGCTTATCCCGCCAGCACCGGGCGCAATTTCGCCGAGATCCTGCGTGTCATCGACGCGCTGCAACTGACGGACAACTTCAATGTGGCAACGCCGGGTAACTGGCAGCGCGGCCAGGATGTGATCATCGCGCCATCGCTTCAGGATCCGGAGCTCATCAGGCAGACGTTTCCCAAGGGTTATATCGCGATCACGCCCTATCTGCGGCTGACCCCGCAGCCGAATCTGCGTTAACACTCTGATACCAAAACGGCTGGTCGATATAGCAGATCATCAGTTCTGCGCCGTGGTCGGCTGCTCTATAGTCGGGTTCGGTCCCCGATAACTGTCCGCTCTCCCTGCCGCGCCGTATTACCCCCACGGCGTATGCATCGAGCCAGAACGGACAGTGTTGGGGACCACCCATTTTCCGGACCGGTCGGCATCTGCGCGTCGTACTACACTAGAACGACGGCAGCGGCCCGGTTTCCCCAGGAGCAACACAGTGGAATTTCGCAGACTCGGTGCATCCGGCTTCAATGTCCCCGTCTTGAGCTTCGGCGCCGGTACGTTCGGCGGCAAGGGCGAATTCTTCCAGGCCTGGGGCAGCAGCGGCGCGGTCGAAGCACGCCGCCTGGTCGACATCTGTCTTGAGGCCGGCATCAACATGTTCGATACGGCCGATATCTACTCGGCAGGTGCTTCGGAAGAGGTGCTCGGCAGCGCTATCAAGGGACGGCCCCGTGACGCCCTGATTATCTCGACCAAGGCCACCTTCCGCAGCGGCTTAGGGCTCAACGAGGTCGGCTCCTCGCGCTATCACCTGATCCAGGCGGTCAAGAAGTCACTGGTACGGCTTGGCACGGACTACATCGACCTGTTCCAGTTGCATGGCTTCGACGCGCAAACGCCGGCGGAGGAAGTGCTCTCGACGCTGGACGCCCTGGTGCGTGCCGGAAAGATCCGCTACGTGGGTGTCTCGAACTTTTCCGGCTGGCACCTCATGAAGTCCCTCGCGACGGCCGACCGCTATGGCTATCCGCGCTATGTCGCCAATCAGACCTTTTACTCGCTGGTGGGCCGGGACTATGAATGGGAACTGATGCCCCTCGCCCAGGATCAGGGCGTGGGAGCCGTGGTGTGGAGCCCGCTCGGTTGGGGGCGCCTGACCGGCAAGATTCGCCGCGGGCAGCCTTTACCGCAGGTCAGCCGCCTGCCGAAGACCGCGGTCATCGGACCGCCGGTCAGCGAGGAGTATCTCTTTCGGGTCGTCGACGCCATCGACACGATTGCCGCCGAAACAGGCAAGAGCGTGCCGCAGATCGCCCTGAACTGGCTGCTGCAGCGGCCGACGGTATCCACAGTGATCATCGGCGCCCGCAACGAAGAGCAGTTGAAGCAGAATCTGGGAGCTGTCGGCTGGAGTTTGACGGCGGACCAGATGCAGCGACTCAATGCCGCCAGCGAAGTAACACCCGCCTATCCGTACTGGCATCAGCGGCAGTTCGTGGAACGAAACCCATTCCCCGTCTAGAGAGGCTCGGGCTGGTTGAAACGCTGCAGAAATTCCTCCAGCCGTTGCAGCCGTTGCCGTAGCTCGATGGTTGCCGCGGTGTCGTACTGACTGGCGAATAGCTGAATATTGCGGAAGTCGCCAAAGGCCAGGACATAACGATGTCCGAGCCGGCGCAGCAGGGCGGAGACCTCGCGGTTCCAGGCGTCGATATCCTTCTGGACCGCCTGATCGCCCTGCTTGCGGCAGCGCTCGTGCAGGTCCCGTCCGCGTTGTATGAACTGCTCGAGCAGAATCTGCGGCGGCTGATCCAGCACGCCGCTGAAGAGCGGCCAGATCACAAACATAAACCCCAGGCCTGCGACGCCAAAGCAGACCAGCGGCGCGAATTCCGGGACCGGCTGCGGCGTCAGCCATGCGGGACAGTTCAGGGACAGCTGCTGCAGCCAGGGACAGGCATCGATGACCACATCGTGCGGACCGTTATGGAGCATCAGCCCCGAGACGATTAAGGATACGCAGGCGAGTGCAACCAGGAACCGCAGGAAGGGCATCGGCCCATGTTAGCTACAACGCCTCGGTAAACTCCAGCAACAGGGCATCGCGCGGGGCAGGTTCGGGCGTGCGCGGGCGACATCGAAAAGCACGCGCATGGTTGTGCATGGTGGCCGGCGTGTCATGACCGAGCCAGCGCGTTATCTGGCCAATATCGGTACCGCGTTGCAACAGGTGCATGGAGGCCGTGTGCCGGATCGTGCGCGGTGAAATGCGCCGGCGCGCGAGATCCGGATACTTGCGGGCGGCGCGCCGCACGGCGATGGCGAGCCGACGCCGGACGCAGGTGGCCGTCATGGCGGCGCCGCGCTGATTCGGCAGCAGGAATCGACTCCCCTCGAGCGCCGGGTTGACTGCCAGCCACTGCGCAAGTGAAGCCACGGTGACCGGCCACAGCGGCACCGTGCGTGCGCGCCGCGTGCCCCGAAAATGCACGCAGGCGCCGCCGTCGAACTGGATCTGATCGACGCGCAGCCGCACGATCTCGGATACCGACGCCGCGGTGTTGTAGAGCAGGCTCAGCATCAGGTGATCGCGTTGCGCGATCCAGCTGTCGTCATGAACACCAATGATCGCCTGCATTTGTTCGCGCGAAAGGAAATCCGGCTTCGGGCGCACGAAGCGCGTCATCGGTACCTGCAGCGATTGCGAAATCGCGTGGCGCGGCGATGCGTCCCATGGCGCCGCAAATTTCAGGAACCCGCGCACGGCGGCGAGCCGGATGTTGCGGCTGTGAACGCTGTTGTGACGCACCTGTTCCAGATGCGTCAGAAAACCCTGGATCGCCTCGGGTGTCAGATCGGCGAGCTCCACGCGAGCGGTGCTCCTGCCATCGCGGGACTCGATGAACTCCAGCAGCAGCCGCAACGCGTCGCGGTAGCTCTCGATGGTGCGCAGACTCAATGCCCGCTGATGCGGCAGGTAATCGTTGAAGAACGCCTGCAGCAATTCGGAGAAGCACGCGGTGGGTCGTGCGGTCATGCATGCGCGAAGATATACGTCGCTCCCGGGCCTCGCGCAGCTATGTGACCGGACAGCGTGTTTAGGTGACGAAGAGAGGCCGTGCAGGGACGAAATAACTCGCCTCGAGTCGCGGGTGGCGGCAGGCTTACGCTATGATTTCAGGCAATGCTGCTGATCAAACCCAACTGCGAGTGCTGTAACGGCGAACTCGTGCGGCGCCCGGTGCGCTCGGCTCATGCGCTGCAACAATGTCCGCAAATCTATCTGAGCTGAAGCCCGGCTGGCTCGTCTGGCCCTCGGGCCGGCAGGTCTCTCACAGATTTCTGTTCTGGCTGCTGCAGGCAGGCGGATGGATCGCCTTCGGCCTGATGATGTTCGGCTATGCGCTGGCGCGGGAAAGTCCGCTGCAGGCGGTGTTCGATGTGCTGATTCTCATCGGCACGGGCTTCGCGCTCACGATCTTCTATCGTTATCTGTATGGCCGCTGGCGACGTCGCGGGGTGTCGCCGTTGCGGCTCTCGATCTATGTGCTGCTGCTGGCCGCCGTCGGCGCGCCCGTCTGGTTCGAACCGCAGGTGCTCTTGACCTGGATTGCGGCCAGCATCCGGCCTTCACTGGTGCGCTGGATGCCCTCGTTCACGATCATCCCGCTCGATACCTGGCTGTTCGAGGCCTTCGTGCTGCTGACCTGGTCGCTGCTGTACTTTGGAGTCAACGGCTGGATCAGCCTGCAGCTGGAACGCCGGCGCGCAGTGCGCGCCGAAGCATTGGCGCAATCGGCGCGGCTGCAGGCGCTGCAGTCGCAGCTCGAACCGCATTTCCTCTTCAACACGCTCAATGGCATCTCGGCGCTGGTTCTCGAAGGGCGCAGCGAAGCGGCCACGACCATGATCGCGCTGCTCAGCGACTTCCTGCGGCTGGCGCTGCAGACCAGCCAGACGCCGCAGATCACGGTGGCCGAGGAGATGACCTTCGTGCGGCACTACCTGGACATACAGAAGATTCGCTTTGGCGATCGCCTGCGCTTCCAGATCGATGTGGCGGCCGAGGCCGATGCAGCACTGGTGCCCACGCTGCTGCTGCAGCCGCTGGTCGAGAATGCGGTCCGCCACGGCATCCTGGTGCGCGCCAACGGCGGGGCCGTGCAGATCAGCGTCGGCGTGCAGGCCGGACTGCTGCACCTGCGCGTCGAAGATGACGGCCCGGGTCTGAACCGGGCCAATCCGGTTTCCACCGGGTTGGGGCTCTCGAACACCGCCGCCCGGTTGAGCGAGCTTTACGGCACGCAGGCCAGTTTCACGGTGGGCCGCGGCACCGGCGGCGGTGTGGCCGCCGATATCTCGCTGCCGCTGCAGTTTGGCGCGCGCGGGCAGTCCGCACGTTCCGAGTCTGCACTGCGCCCGTCAGTGCTCGAGGCGCAGGTGTGACGATTCGAACGCTGCTGGTCGACGATGAAGAACTCGCCCGGCGGGGCCTTCGCGTCCGGCTCGAGCGTGCCGGCGACATTGCGGTGGTCGGCGAATGCGCCAACGGCGGCGAGGCGATCGCGGCCATCGGCAAGCTGGCACCCGACCTGGTGTTTCTGGATGTGCAGATGCCCGAGGTGTCGGGGTTCGATGTGATCGCGGGCCTCGATCCCAAGCGCGCGCCGCACATCATTTTCGTGACGGCCTTCGATCAGTACGCGGTCAAGGCCTTCGAGGTCAACGCGCTCGACTACCTGCTCAAGCCCATCGACGATGAGCGCTTCGCGCAGGCGCTGCGCCGCGCGCGCGAGGCTTTAGCCTCCAGCCGCGATGAGAGTATTGGCGCGCGCCTGAACGCCGGTGTTGCCAGCTTCCATCAGGGCGTCGCCGCCATGCGCCCGGGCTCCGATCGGCTCGCCATCCCCACGGGCGATCGCGTGGTAGTGCTGCGCATCGCCGAGATCGATTGGGTCGAGGCTTCCGGTAACTACGTCTCGCTGCACATCGGCAAGAAGGCCTGGCTGCTGCGCGAAACCATCGCGGCCATGGACCAGCGTCTGGCACCGCATGGTTTTGCGCGCATTCACCGCTCGACGCTGGTGAACGTGGAGCGCGTGGCCGAGCTGCGCGCGCTCGCCAATGGCGAATTCGCCGTGCTGCTGCGCGACGGCGGTGAGCTCAAGCTCAGCCGCAGCTTCCGCCACGCCCTGGGAATGCTATCCGGCGGGGGTGTTTAGACGCCTGCGGGCCGTTGCCTGTACGATGGCGCCTCTCGATCCGCGGAGTCGGCATGACGCAAGAGAGGGAGCGTCTCAGGGACAGAGCGCGCGGCGCTGCCAGCTGGAAGAACTGGGGTCCCTATTTGAGTGAGCGTCAGTGGGGTACGGTGCGCGAGGATTACAGCGCACACGGCTCTGCCTGGGATTATTTTCCCCACGATCACGCCCGCAGCCGCGCCTACCGCTGGGGCGAGGATGGCATCGCGGGGCTGTCCGACGGCGAGCAGCGGCTGTGCCTGTCGCTGGCGCTGTGGAACGAGCGCGATCCGATTCTCAAAGAACGCCTGTTCGGCTTGACGAACTCTGAAGGCAACCACGGCGAGGACGTCAAGGAGCAGTACTTCTACCTGGACGCGACCCCGAGTCACTCCTATCTGAAGATGCTCTACAAGTATCCTCAGCGCGCCTTTCCCTACGCGGATCTGCAGCAGGAAAGCGCACGGCGCGGCGTCGGTGCACCCGAGTACGAACTGCTCGATACCGGCGTGTTCGCCGATGACCGGTACTTTGACGTGTTCGTCGAGTACGCGCAGGCCGAGCCGGGTGAAATCCTCATGCTCGTGACCGCCCATAACCGCGGACCGGAGGCAGCACCGTTGCACCTGGTACCGCAGCTGCTACTGCGCAATACCTGGTCGTGGCGCCCCGGCGCCTACAAGCCGCAGCTCAACACCATCAAGAATGGCGTGGTGCGGCTCGATCACAAGGAAATGCCGCCGCATTACATCCATGCCGAAGCCGGCGCGCACTGGCTCTTCACCGACAACGAGACCAACCAGCGCAAGCTGTGGAACCTTCCGGCCGAGGGCTACTTCAAGGACGCGTTCCACGACTGCATCATCGGCAGCCGAACGGATGCGGTGAATCCGGCACTGAGCGGCACCAAGGCCGGCGTCTGGCACCGGAGCGTGGTGCCGGCGGGAGCGGCCGTGCGGGTGCGGCTGCTGCTTTCGCGCCGCGCGCAGCCCAAGCCGTTCGTGAACTTCGATGCGCTCATGGACCTGCGGCGACGCGAGGCCGACGAGTTCTACCAGGATCTGCAACGCGGCATGGCATCGGACGACGCGCGCGCGGTGCAGCGGCAGGCTTTCGCCGGCCTGATCTGGAGCAAGCAGTTCTTCAATTTCGACGTGGCGCAGTGGCTCAAGGGCGACCCGGCGCATCCGCCGCCGCCGCCGGAGCGCGCGCGAGGACGCAATCGCGATTGGGAGCACCTTAACAACGCCGACATCATCTCGATGCCGGACAAGTGGGAATACCCCTGGTACGCGGCCTGGGATCTGGCGTTTCACTGCATTCCGCTGGCGATCATCGACCCGGATTTCGCCAAGGAGCAGCTCGTGCTGCTGACGCGCGAGTGGTACATGCATGCCAACGGCCAGATGCCGGCGTACGAGTGGGCCTTCGGCGACGTGAATCCGCCGGTGCACGCCTGGGCCACCTGGCGCGTCTACCAGATCGATCGCAAGCACAACGGTGGCCGCGGCGATCGCGCCTTCCTCGAGCGCGTGTTCCACAAGCTCATGCTCAACTTCACCTGGTGGGTGAATCGCAAGGATGCGGAAGGGCGCAACGTTTTCCAGGGCGGCTTCCTGGGACTGGACAATATTGGCGTGTTCGATCGCAGCTCCACGCTGCCCACGGGCGGCCACATCGATCAGTCCGACGGCACCAGCTGGATGGCGATGTATGCGCTCAACCTGATGCGTATCGCGCTCGAACTGGCGCAGGAGAATCACGTCTACGAGGACATCGCGACCAAATTCTTCGAGCATTTCCTGCAGATCGCGCACGCCATCAGCAGCATGTACAGCGAAGGGGTCGGGCTCTGGGACGATGAGGACAAATTCTTCTACGACGTGCTGCACCTGCCGAACGACAGCAAGGTCTGTCTGAAGGTGCGCTCGATGGTGGGTCTGATCCCCATGTTCGCCGTCGAGACGCTGGAGCCGGAGCTGCTCGAAAAACTGCCCGAATTCCGGCGCCGCCTGGAATGGTTCCTGCACAACCGTCCGGAACTTGCGCAGCTGGTGTCGCATTGGCAGGAGCCGGGCCGCGGCCATCGCCGGCTGCTGTCGCTGCTGCGCGGGCATCGCATGAAGCGGCTGCTGCGCCGCATGCTCGATGAATCCGAATTCCTTTCCGATTACGGTGTGCGCGCGCTATCGCGCGCTCACCGAGACCTGCCCTATGTGTTTCGCATCGATGGCGCGGATCTGTCGGTGCGCTACGCGCCGGCCGAGTCGCAGTCCAATCTTTTCGGCGGCAATTCCAACTGGCGCGGGCCGATCTGGTTCCCGGTCAACTACCTGATCATCGAGTCGCTGCAGAAGTTTCATCACTACTACGGCGACACTTTCAAAGTGGAGTGTCCGACCGGATCGGGCCAGTACCTGACCATCGAGCAGGTCGCGGAAGAACTCTCCAATCGGCTGGCGAATATCTTCCTGCGCAACGACCAGGGGCAGCGGCCGGTGCTCGGCCAGTATCCGCAGCTGCAGGACGCCGCGCATTTTCGCGACTACATCCCGTTCTTCGAGTATTTCTGCGGCGACACCGGCCGCGGCGTGGGCGCCTCGCACCAGACCGGCTGGACCGCCCTGGTGGCGAAGCTGCTCATGCCGCGAAAGCACGAATCCGCCTCGCCCGGCGACGAGCACCGCTTCGAGTAACGGGCGATCAGGCCGGCGCTGCTACCGGGTGAAAGCGCTTCAGCGAGCGGAAACCCAGCCACACAAAGATCAGCAGCACGATCAGCTGCGCCACCTTGAAAGGCGTCTCGGTGGCCGTGGGCGCCAGTGCATGCAGCGCGGGTATCTTGTCGAAGGCCTGTGCCACACCGACGAACACGTTGAAATACAGCGCCAGTACCGCAGTCACGACATAGATCCAGCGCCAGGCCCCGGCCAGGTGCCCCAGGTAGAGCGCCGCAATGGCGATCGCGAGCACCACCAGCGAAATTGCGCCGACGATCTGCGGCGGCCCAAAGCTGGTCGAGTGAAACATGAACCCGGTGACACTGGTCAGCACGGTGGTCAGCAAAAAAAGCGAGGTCCATGCGCTGTTGCGACTGCTGAGCAGGGCCACCAGCCAGATCAGACCGCTGACGATGCCGATCAGGCTGATGAGCGTGTGCAGGACCGTGAAAGCATGTAACGACATTCCGATGATCATGGCTTTCCCTCCCCGGGTGTTGTGCCCGGATGTTGTGATTGTCTTAAAGACTAACGATTGCTCGGAAAACTGAACACGGCTCCTTCGCGCACTCCGGCCGAGGGCCAGCGCTGCGTGATGGTCTTGCGCTTGGTGTAGAAGCGCACCGCGTCGGGGCCGTAGGCGCCGAGGTCGCCGAACAGCGAGCGCTTCCAGCCGCCGAAGCTGTGATAAGCCACGGGCACCGGCAGCGGCACATTGACCCCGACCATGCCGATACGGATGTGATCGGTAAAGTAGCGCGCGGCTTCGCCATCGCGAGTGAACAGACAGGTGCCGTTGCCATACTCGTGGGCATCGATGAGTTCCATCGCTGCCGCAAGCGTTGGGACCCGCACCACGGCCAGGACCGGGCCGAAAATTTCATCCCGATAAATCTTCATTGCCGGCGTCACACGATCGAACAGGCAGCCGCCCAGGAAGTAGCCGCCCTCGTGACCGGCCACCTTGAGGCCACGGCCATCGACCACCAGCTGTGCGCCTTCCTTGACGCCCAGGTCGACGTAGCCGCGCACCTTGGCACAGTGTTCCTGCGTGATCAGCGGACCCATGTCGATGCCGGGCTGAGTGCCGGGGCCGACTTTCATTTTCGAGAGTTCAGTCTTGAGCCGCGACACCACGGCCTCGGCGGTGTCATCGCCGACGGCCACCACCACCGGGATCGCCATGCAGCGCTCGCCGCAGGACCCATAGGCTGCGCCCATGAGCGCATTGACGGCATTGTCGAAGTCCGCATCCGGCATGACTACCGCGTGATTCTTGGCGCCGCCGAGCGCCTGCACCCGCTTCCCGTGCGCGCAGCCGGTGGCGTAAATGTACTCTGCGATCGGCGTCGAGCCGACGAAGCTGATGGCCTGCACGCGCGGATCGGTCAGCAGCGTATCGACGGCTTCTTTATCGCCATTGACCACGTTCAGCACGCCCGGCGGAAGACCGGCCTCTACGCTAAGTTCAGCGATGCGCAGCACGCAGCTCGGATCGCGCTCGGAGGGCTTGAGTATGAAGGTGTTGCCGCAGACCACGGCCATGGGCCACATCCACAGCGGCACCATGCACGGAAAATTGAACGGCGTGATGCCGGCGGTGACCCCCAGCGGCTGGAACTCGCTCCACGAATCGATCGCCGGGCCGACGTTCTTGGAGAATTCGCCCTTGAGGAGTTCAGGGGCGCCGGCCGCGTATTCCACATTCTCGATGCCGCGCTGCAGTTCCCCCATGGCATCGCTGAGCACCTTGCCATGCTCATCGGTGATCAGCGCGCAGATCTCATCGGCGTGTGCTTCGAGCAGCTGCTTGAGCTTGAACATCACGCGCGCGCGCTTGAGCGCCGGGGTGTTGCGCCACGCAGGGTACGCCGCCTCCGCGGCCGCGATCGCCGCCTGCACGGTGGTGCGCGAGGCCAGCGCCACGCGCTTGGTGACGCGACCGGTGGCGGGGTTGTAGACCGGCTGCGAGCGCTGGTCGCCGTTCGCCGTCGAACTCACGGGCACGCCGCCGATAAAGTGCCCCACCGTCTTCAGGGCTGCTTGCTCGGCCATAATATTGGTGGCTGTATTCATGCGTTTCGGCTCTTGGGGGCCTGTGGAACTTCCAGTGTACCGCTAAGCTAGGGGTATGGGAGCGGGCACTTTACTTTGGCTGCGGCAGGACCTGCGCCTGCGCGACAACACGGCGCTGCGCGCCGCCGCGGCGCGCGGGCTGCCGGTCATTCCGGTGTATATCTGGTCACCCGAAGAAGAGGGCGGCTGGGCCCCCGGGGCGGCATCGCGCTGGTGGCTGCACCAATCGCTGCAGTCGCTCGAAACCGCCCTCAAACAGAATGGATTGCGATTAATCCTGCGCGTCGGACCCGCTCTGGACGCTTTGTGTGCGCTGATCGCCGAGACGGGCGCCGATGCAGTGTATTGGGGCCGGCGCTACGAGCCCGCCGCGCAGGCCGTCAGCCATGAGATTCGCCAGACCCTGCGCCAGCGCGGCATCGATGCGCGCGGGTTCAACAACTCGCTGCTGGCTGAACCGTCTGAGTTTTTGAATCAGGCGGGAAAGTCCTACCAGGTATACACCCCATTCCTGCGGGCTATGATCAAGAGCCTTGATCCGCCCGTCCCCGAAGCGATTCCGCGCACACTCAAGGCCCCCAGGAACTGGCCCGTGTCGCTGCCGCTCGATGCGCTGGAGCTCACGCCCCGGACGCGCTGGTACACGAAGTTGGCGACGCTGTGGCGACCGGGCGAGGAGGGGGCAGCGACGCGCCTGAAGAAATTCGTCGCCACGCAGCTCTCCCAGTATCAACGCGCGCGCGACCTGCCGGCGATCGCGGGCACGTCGGATCTGTCGCCGCACCTGCATTTTGGCGAGATCGGCCCGCGCCAGGTCTGGCACGCTCTGAAAGGCGAACGGCAGCGTGCAGGATTTCAGCGTCAACTGATCTGGCGCGAGTTCGCTTACCACCTGCTGCATCATTTCCCGCACACCCCTACCGAACCCCTGCGCGAAGAGTTCGCGCACTTCCCGTGGCAGCGACAATTGCGGGGCCTGGCCTCCTGGCAGCGCGGCGAGACCGGCATACCGATGGTCGATGCCGGCATGCGCGAGCTCTGGGCCACGGGTTTGATGCACAACCGCGTGCGCATGATTGCCGGATCGTTCCTGGTGAAGAATCTGCTGCTGTCATGGCAGGAGGGCGCGCGCTGGTTCTGGGACACGCTGGTGGATGCCGACCTCGCCTGCAACACACTCAATTGGCAATGGGTGGCGGGATGCGGCGCCGATGCCGCGCCGTACTTTCGCATCTTCAATCCCGTGCTGCAGGGGCGGCGCTTCGACCCGTCGGGCGAGTACGTGCGCCGCTGGATTTCCCCGCTCGCCGGCGTGGACGACAAACAGGTGCATTCGCCCTGGCTCGCCGCCCGAGCGCCCAAAGGCTATCCGGCGCCGCGCATCGATTTGAACCAATCCCGCCAGGCCGCGCTCGATGCCTACCAGGCGATGCGCGATGAGGTCGCGGTCGCTCGATAGAGGCGCGTACGATCGGCCCCGTGCGCATCATCCTCACGGTCAATGCCGGTTCCTCGAGCATCAAATTTGCGCTGTTCGAACAGGGCAGGACCCTGCGTCGCCTCGACCAGGGCTCGATCGACCGCATCGGGCTTGCCGATGGACCCGACCGGCAGGCGGCCATCGGGCAGCTGCTGCAGTGGGTGGAGTCTCGCGCCGCCGGCAGCGGCGGCAGTGGGAGTGGCCACGGCCGCCTGGGCGCTGTGGCGCATCGCATCGTGCATGGCGGTCCCAAATACAGCGCCCCCGTGGTGCTGAACCCGGCGGTGATGACGGAGCTGAAGGCTTTAAGCCCCTTCGATCCCGAACATCTGCCGCAGGAATTGCGGCTGGCGGAGGCACTGGCGCAGCGCTATCCGGATCTGCCCCAAGTGGCCTGCTTCGATACCGCCTTTCATCACGACATGCCGCGCGTGGCGCAATTGCTGGCACTGCCGCGCCGCTACCAGGCGCAGGGGCTGCGGCGCTACGGCTTTCACGGGCTGTCCTATGCTTACCTCATGCAGGAGCTCGAGCGCGAGGGCGGCACTGCGGCCGCGCAGGGACGCGTGGTGCTCGCGCACTTGGGCAACGGCGCCAGCCTCGCGGCCGTGCGCGCCGGAAAGAGTATCGATACCAGCATGGGATTCACACCGGTCGCCGGCATTCCCATGAGCACGCGCTCGGGTGACCTGGATCCGGGGATCGTGTGGTATCTCGCGCGCACCGAGGGACTGGATGCGCAGCGTTTCAACCAAATGGTCAACGCCGAGTCCGGGCTGCTCGGCCTGTCCGAGACCAGCCCCGACATGCGCGATCTGCTGGCGCGTGAAGCCACCGACGAGCGCGCGCGCGATGCGGTGGCGTTGTTCTGCTACCAGGTGCGCAAATGGATCGGTGCCTTCGCCGCGGCGCTCGGCGGCATCGACACCCTGATATTCGCCGGCGGGATTGGAGAACACGCCGCCCCGGTGCGCTCCCGCGTCTGCGAGGGGCTCGAATTCCTCGGGATCGCGGTCGATGAGTCGCGCAATGCCGCGCACGCGCGCCTGATCTCGAAGGATGGCGGTCGCGTTGCCGTGCGCGTGATTCCCACCGACGAGGAATCGATGATGGCGCAGCTGGTCACCGGCGTGCTCGGCGCGTAGGACTGCGCCGACACAATAATCCCCGCCTTCGCTGGCGGAAGCGGCCCAAGATGAGATCACCACCCATGGGGGTCCATCAGGGGAGCCGATCGTGACCAGAAACTTCTATCTGGCGCTTTGCATCGTCGCGGCAGCAGTGCCGACGGCTCGCGCGGCCGGGCCTCGCACGGCGCCGGCGCCCATTCAACTGCCGCCGCTGGTACAGCCGGCCAGTGGTGAGACGCATCCGGGCAAGGTCATCTGGGCCGATCTTGTGACGCCGAATCTCAAACAGGCCGAGCAGTTTTACGGCGCCCTTTTCGGCTGGACTTTTGAACCCATCGATGGCGATACCAATTTCGCGATCGCGCTCAATGCGGGCCAACCGGTGGCTGGCATCGTGCAGCGCGCAATGAAAGCCGGCCAGCAGCGACAGCCTGCCTGGCTGACTTTCATCGCGGTCCGTGACGTTGCGGCCGCCCAGCGCAGCGCGCTGGCCAACGGCGGCAAGGTGCTGTCGGCACCGAAGGATTATGCACAGCGGGGCCGCCAGGCGGTGTTCGCCGATCCGGATGGCGCGGTATTCGCAGTGCTCGCCTCGAGCAGCGGCGATCCGCCGGACGTGCTCGCCGAGCCCGGCGAGTGGATCTGGAGTTCGCTGCTGGTCAAGAACACCGATCATGAGACTGGGTTCTATCGCGCCTTGTTCGGGTACGACGTGTTCGACCTGCCGCCCGAGGACGCCGCCGACAACTCGCACCATGTGATCCTGGCGAGTGATGACTACGCGCGCATCGGCATTCACTCGCTGCCGGCCGATTCCATGCATCGGCATCCGCACTGGCTCAATTTCATCCGCGTCGATGATGCCGCGGCGGTTGCCGTGAAGGCGATTGCACTCGGCGGCAAGGTGCTGGTCGAGCCGCGCGAAGATCGTCACGGCGGCCAACTGGCCGTGATTGCCGACCCGAGCGGCGCGCCGATCGGTGTCATGGAATGGGCGGGTACCGAAGAGGCCGAGGGTACAGCCGGCGATCAGCCGGATCTGCCAGGCGCACAGAAGGGGGCGCCATGAATACTCTGAAGCTAAGCGTCGCGGTGCTGCTGCTCGCGGGCCTGGGCGCCTGCGCCGTGGAAGGCGGCGGCTATGACGGCGATGTGGACGTCGGGGTTGGCGTGGGCTATGTCGGCGATTACTACGAACCCTGCTGCGGCGGATACGGCGGCTGGGGACGCGGCTATCGCGTCGGACCTCCGCGCGGATACGGTGGCGGTGGCCGCGGACCGGGTCATTCGGCACCGTCGATTCCGAGCCACTCGCGTAGCGGTGGCGGCGGTCACGGCGGCGGCGGTCACGGCGGCGGCGGCGGACACCACTAGCGCACGCGCGCTGTCGCGCGCTATTTCTGGTGCAGCAGGTGCGCGTCGCCCGCGGGCGCATTGCCGTGATCGTAGGGCCGGGCGGTCAGCATATAGATGAGTCCCAGCAGGATGATGCCGGCGGCCGTCACGATCATGCCGTAATTGCTGTACCAGGGATCGGTCGGGCTGCGTGGCCACACCATGTTGACGATGGCGCTGACCCCGTAGAGCAGTGCCACCACATTGATCGTGACGCCCCAGCGCCCGAGCGTAAAGGGTCCCGCGGGCTTCCAGCCCCTGAGGCGCGCAATCAGTGCGCCCAGCACCAGCATCTGGAATGAGATGTAGATGCCGGCGGCGGCAAAACTCACGATGGTGTTCACCGCGTTCTGCAGCCACATGCCGCACAGCGCGATCAGCCCGGGGATGATGCCTGCCATCAGCAGTGCCGCCACCGGCACGTGCGTATGCGGAGACAGGCGGCTCAAGCGTGCACTGCCGGCGATCATCTGGTCGCGCGCGTAGGCGAACATCAGCCGGCTCGCGGCGGCCTGGATGCTGATCAGGCAGGACAGAAAGGACACCATCACGACCGCGATCACGGCCCGGAATCCCCACTCCCCCATGGCCGCGCGCAGCACGGTCGCGACCGGATCGGTGTCCTTGCCGTCGATGACCGCGTGCATGTCGGGTACCGAGAGGATCAGCCCGAGGCATACCCACATGGCGGCCGCGCCCCCGACATAGATGGTCATGCGCATGGCGCGCGGAATCATTCGGCTGGCGTTGGGCGTCTCCTCGGCCACATCGCCGCAGGCCTCGAAACCGTAATAGCAGAACAGCGCCGACAGTGACGATGCCAGGAATGCCGGCAGGTAGGCGCGGCCGGTGCCGAGGCCAAAGGTGTCAAACAGCGCCGAGAGCGGATGATGCCGCGCAAATATCAGCAGGTAGCAGCCCACCACGATCGCACCGACGAGCTCACAGATGAATCCGAACATCGCCACGCGCGCCAGCAGCCGCGTGCCGCTGACATTGAACAGCGTCGATATGATGATCATGCAAATCGCCACGGCCGTGGTGATCGCCGGCGTGGGCGTGAACCCCAGCAACTGCGCCAGGAAGGGCGCGCCTCCGGTGGCAATGGCCGAGATCGATACGTACAGCGCCCAGCCATACACCCAGCCCGCCATCCAGGCCCAGCGCTTACCGACCAGGCGGCGTGCCCAGGGATAGAGGCCGCCCGAGATCGGGAACTGCGAGACTACCTCGCCGAACACCAGGCAGACGAACATCTGGCCGATGCCGACGATCACATAGGACCAGAACATCGGCGGTCCGCCTGCGGCCAGCGCGCTCGCGAACAGCGTGTACACGCCGACCACCGGCGAGAGGTAGGTGAATCCGAGGGAGAAATTCTGCAGCTCGGTCATCGAGCGGTCGAAGTTCGAGCTGTAGCCCAGGGCCTTGAGCTGCGCTACATCGGCATCGTTGATGGCGCGCGCGTCGCGGGCCGCCGCGGATTCATTGTTGTTCATCGATCGATCCTTCGTGGGGGAGCAGCGCCGCAGACGTTGGTCTGCTGAATATTGTCTAATCGCTCGCTGCGCCGCCATAAATGATAATCGACAGCATGCGGATCGGCACCTTCACCAGCTTTTCGGGACCGTGGGCGATGTCGCCGCGAAAGGTCAGCGAGTCCCCGGCCTTGAGCAGGTGGCTGCTCTTGCCGTGCCGGTAGCGGATCTCACCGGAGAGAATGTAGATGAACTCGGTCCCGGCGTGCTGGAAACCCGGGAAAATCTCGCTCTTGTCGGTCAGCGTGACGAGAAATGGTTCAAAAACCTTGACCGGCCCGCGTTGCGCGGCCAGCAGGTGATAGGTGTGCCCCCGTTTGGTGCCACGGCGAACGACCTCCATGCCGCTGCCGTCCGGCACATGCTGCGCACCACCCTCGTATTCGCCCACTTCCTGCAATAGCAGCGCCGGGCGGACCCCGAGTGCCTCGGCCAGCGCGACGATGGTCTCGAGGCTCGGGTTGACGTGGCCGGTTTCGAGCCGGCTGAGCATCCCGGGGCTGATGCCGGCATGCTGTGCGACGTTGGCCAGCGTGAGGTCGAGTTCCTCGCGGATCCGGCGCGCGACGTGGCCGATGCGGGCGGCGACTTCGGAACGGTTGACCAGCGGCCGCGACTCGAATTCGGCGGCAGCTTTCGCGCGCGGACTGGGGCTGGAACGGCTGCGGCTTCCCACTGTGCTCACTATGCAACAGACTTGCGTGGTAGTAAAGTTTCGCCCATATGCCTGCGCGCCTGCTCAAATTCGCGTTCTCGCGGCAGCATCCCGAGCCGCGCATGTTCACCCGGCACGAGAAGCTCAAATCGAGCTACGACGTGGTGATCATTGGCGCCGGTGGCCATGGCCTGGCTTCTGCTTACTACCTGACGCGCGATTATGGCATCCGCGACGTGGCAGTGCTCGACAAGGGCTACCTGGGCGGCGGCAACACCGGCCGCAACACCACCATCATCCGCTCCAACTATCTCACCCCCGAGGGCGTGCAGTTCTACGATGAGAGCGTGCGGCTGTGGCAAAACCTCTCGGCGGACTTCGACCTGAACCTGTTCTATTCAACGCGCGGCCACTTCACGCTGGCGCACACCGATGCGGCCATGCGCACCATGCGCTGGCGCGCCGAGGTCAACAAGCACTACGGCATCGACAGCGAGGTGGTGGACCGCCAGGCGGTGCACGAGGCCATCCCGAGCATGGACATCGACTGCGCCGGTCATGCCCCGGTGCTCGGTGCCCTCTACCACGCGCCGGGCGCGATCGCGCGGCACGACGCCGTCGCCTGGGGGTATGGCCGCGGCGCCGACCGGCGCGGCGCCGAAATCCATCAGAACACCGAGGTGATCGGCATCGATGTCGAGGATACCGGCTCCGGTCCGCGCGTCACCGGCGTGCGCACCACGCGCGGCCGCATCGCGACGCGCAAAGTGCTATGCGCGGTGGCGGGCAGCACCCCGCGGCTGCTCGACATGCTGTCGCTGCGCTCGCCCATCGTGGTGCACCCGCTGCAGGCGATGGTCTCCGAACCGCTCAAGCCCTGGCTCGATCCCATCATCGTGTCCGCTTCGCTGCATGTTTACGTCAGCCAGAGCGCGCGCGGCGAGCTCGTCATGGGCGCCTCACTCGATCCCTACGAGCTGCATTCGACGCGCTCGACGCTGGACTTCACTGAAGCCCTCGCGGCGCACATGCTCGAAATGTTCCCGTTCCTGTCGGACGTCAAGATCAACCGCCAGTGGGCCGGCATGGCGGACATGACGCCCGACTTCGCGCCCATCATGGGGCTGACGCCGGTGCAGGGCTTTTATCTCGACTCGGGCTGGGGCACCTGGGGCTTCAAGGCGACGCCGGTGTGCGGCAAGACCATGAGCTTTACCGTCGCCCGGGACCAGGCGCATCCGCTCATTGATGGCTTCGGCTTTGACCGCTTTGCGCACTACTCGCTCACGGGCGAGAAGGGCGCCGCGTCGGTCGGCCACTGACCTTCACGCGCAGCCCATGAAGCTCCTGACCTGTCCCATCAATGGCCCGCGCGCGATCAGCGAATTTGCCTGCGGCGGCGAGCTTCGCGCGATGCCCGATCCGGCCGCGAGCGACGATCGCGCCTGGGCCGACTATGTGTTCAACCGCGTCTCGCTGCCGGGGCTGAAGCGCGAGTGGTGGTGCCATACGCCGAGCGGCGTGTGGTTCATTGCCGAGCGCGATACTGCCACGGACACGGTGCATCGCACTTATCTCTTCACGCCCGGGCTTCTCACCGCGGGCGCGCGCGCATGAGCCGCCTGGCGCCCATCGCCGGCGAACGGATCGACCGCACGCGCCCGGTGGAATTCAGCTTCGAGGGCCGCCGCTGTACGGGATTCGCGGGCGACACCATTAGCTCGGCACTGGCGGCGAACGGCGTCAGCGTGCTGGGCCGCTCGTTCAAATATCACCGTCCGCGCGGCCTGCTCAGCGCGGCCAATCACGACGCCAATGTGTTGGTGCAGGTGCGCGCCGGCGGCCGCAGCGTGCCCAATGTGCGCGCCGACGTCGTGGCCGTGCAGCCGGGGTGGCAGATCGAGGCGGTCAATACCCGCGGCGGCGTGTCCGCCGACCGGCTGGCCTTCTTCAACCACCTCTCGCCGCTGCTGCCCGTGGGTTTCTACTACAAGGCATTTCACGGCAAATGGCTGGCGCAGCATTGGGAGCGCATGTTCCGCCATTTGAGCGGACTGGGTCGCGTGGACCTGTCCGCTAAGCGCGAGATCACGCCCAAGCGCTACGATTTCTGCGATGTGCTGGTGATCGGTGGCGGACCTTCCGGACTGGCAGCGGCAATCGCGGCGGCCGGGCAGGGCGCCTCGGTGCTGCTGGTCGATGACACTGCGGCCCTGGGCGGCAGCGGCCTGTATGCGCGCAGCGGCGATGCGGAGCGGGTGCACCTGACAGAGGCGCTGATCGGGCGCGTGCTCGCAGAGTCGCGCATCCGCGTCCTCACCGACACCTACGCCGCGGGTTATTACGCGGATCACTGGGTGGCGCTGGTCGCACCGGAATGCCTGGTCAAGGTGCGTGCCCGCAGTCTGGTGGTGGCGCAGGGTGCCTGGGAGCAGCCGGCCGTGTTCCGCCACAACGATCTGCCCGGCGTCATGCTCGCCAGCGCCGCGCAGCGGCTGCTCTACGGTCAGTCTGTCCTGACGGCGCGCCGGCTGGCCGTGCTGACCGCCAACAGCCAGGGCTACTCGGCGGCGCTCGATGCGCTGGCCCACGGCGCGGATCTCGCCGCGGTGCTCGACCTGCGTGATGCCCCGGGCCCGCGCTCGCGCGCGGCCGCAGAGGAACTTTCGCGCCGCGGCGTGCCGTTGCACTACGGGGTCACTCCCATCGAAGCCACCGCGCGTCCGGGCGGAACCCTCGGCGGCCTTCAATTCCACACTGGCGGCGTAGGCGCCACCCAACAGCTCGAAATCGATGGGCTCTGGATGAGCGTCGGTTTTGCGCCGGCCAATGCGCTGCTGCATCAGGCCGGCGCGCGCATGAAGTACCAGCAGAATCTGGAGCAGTTCGTGCCCGCCGAATTGCCCGCGGGCGTCTATGCCTGCGGCAAAATCAATGGTGTCTATGGCCTGCGCGAGCGTATCGCCGACGGCACCGACGCCGGTGCCTGCGCCGCGGCGTCGTTGGGATCGGGCGGCGCCCGCCTGCGCGCACCGGCGGCCATGCCCGATGAATCGCCCACGCATGCCTATCCGATCTTCCCGCACCCCGGCGCCAAGGAGTTCGTCGACTTCGACGAGGATCTGCAGATCAAGGATCTGGTCAACGCCTGCCAGGAGGGTTTCGACAGCAGCGAGCTGCTCAAGCGTTTCTCGACCGTGGGCATGGGGCCGAGCCAGGGCAAGCATTCGCACATGAATGCGCTGCGAATCCTGGCGCGCGTGCGGGGCGAACCGCTCGATGCGCTCGGCATGACCACGGCGCGGCCGATGTTCTATCCGGTGCCACTCTCGCACCTGGCAGGCCGCGGCTTTACGCCCGAGCGTCGCACGCCGCTGGATGCCGAGCACGCAGCGCTCGGCGCGGTATTCATGCCGGCGGGCAATTGGCGCCGTCCCGAGTACTACGCCGCGGCCGGCAAATCCCGCCTCGAGGCCATTGCCGCCGAAGTCGAGGCGGTGCGCACCCGCGTCGGGCTCATCGACGTCGGCACGCTGGGCAAGATCGAAGTGCACGGCCCCGACGCGCCGGAGTTTCTCGATCGCATCTACACGGCGCGTTACGCCAATCTGAAAGTGGGCATGACGCGCTACGCGCTCATGCTCGATGAGGCGGGTGTCATCATCGATGACGGCGTCATCGGCCGGCTGGCGACCGAATCCTTCTACTTCACCACCACGACCGGCAACTCCGCCACGCTGTTTCGCGAATTCGGGCGGCTGGCAGCCTGGTGGGGACTGTCGGTGGGACTGGTGAATCTCACCGGGCACTACGCGGCGCTCAATCTTGCCGGTCCCGCTTCACGCGAGGTGCTGCGCGCGCACACGACGCTCGATCTGTCCGAGAGCGCCTTCCCGTATCTCGCCCTGCGCGAGGCCGACGTTGCCGGTGCGCCGTGCCGGATCATGCGCGTGGGATTCGTCGGCGAGCTCGGCTACGAGATTCACCTGCCGGCCGAGCACGCCGCCACGCTGTGGCGCGCACTGCTGGCGACCGGCGCCAACGCAGGGATCCGGCCTTTTGGCGTCGAGGCCCAGCGCATGCTGCGCCTGGAAAAAGGCCACCTGATCGTCGGGCAGGACACCGATGGTCTCACCAACGCGCTCGAGATCGACGCGCCCTGGGCGCTGAAGATGGACAAGCCCTTTTTCGTCGGCCAGCGCAGCCTGCGCATCCTCGAGTCACAGCCCCGGCGTCAGCGGCTGGTCGGATTCACGCTGCCCACCGGTGCCCCGCGTGCGCCCAAGGAATGTCACCTGGTGCTCGATGGCGCCGACATTGCCGGCCGGGTGACCAGCGTCGGCTATTCGCCGACGCTGCAACGCTGCATCGGGCTGGCGCTGGTGAAACCGGCAGTGGCCGCCGGCCAGGCCCTGCGCATTCGCATCGATGGCGGCGCCCTCATCGATGCGGCGATCGCCAAACTGCCGTTCTACGATGCGGCCGGCGCACGCCAGCGGGAGTCCGCGTGAGCGCGGGCACGGCTTTGCATTTCGAGCAGCACGCGCCCCGGCCGCGCTGCGGCTGCAAGGGGCCGGGAGCCGCGGGCTGGCTGAGCTCGCAGGGCTATCGGGTGCCTGCTGACGCCAACAGTGCCGAGCTGGATCCGGCCGGCGTGCTGGTGGCGCGACTGGCGACCTCGGAGTTTCTGCTCGAACCCATCGCGGGGAATGCCGATCGGGTCGAGGCAACGCGCGCCGAGTTGACGCAGCGCCGGCAGCCGGTCACGGTGTATCCCGTGACGCGCCAGGATCTCGTGGTCACGATCAACGGCGATGAACTCAATGCACTGCTGCGGCAGATCTGCAGCGTCGATTTCGCACCGCTGCTGGCCGCGGCGGCCACCGGCGGCGGTCCCGTGGTCCTGACCTCGATGGTCGGGGTCGGCGTCGTTGCCTGGCCGCGGCTGATCGAGGGAGCGATGGGCGAGACCTTGCCCGCCGTGACACTGTGGTGCGAGCCCAGTTACGCACATTATTTCTGGCATACGCTGCTCGAGGTGGGTCGAGACCTGGGCAGCGTCACAACGGGGAGTAAACAATGACACCGGCACAGGCCAAGAAGTGGTTTGACGAACACCAGACGCGTTACGTGCTCGCACAATTCGTCGACATTCACGGCGCTGCCAAGGCCAAGGCCGTGCCGGTCGAGCACTACGACATGGTGCTTGGCGATGGTGCGGGCTTCGCGGGCTTCGCGGTCTGGGGACTGGGCATGGGGCCTCACGGCCCCGACTTCATGGGCGTGGGCGATCCCGAGACCCTCTGCGATGTGCCGTGGATGCCGGGCTTCTCGCGCATTGCCTGTGATGGCCACGTCAAAGGCGCGCCGTATTCGTTCTGCTCACGCGTGACGCTCAAGCGCGCGCTGCAGCGTTTTGCGGACCGCGGCTATACCCTCTACACCGGTATCGAACCGGAATTCATGCTGCTGCGGCGCACGGAGCAGGGAACGCTCGCGCCCTTCGACCCCACCGATGGCTCCGACAAGCCCTGCTATGACTACAAGGGCCTGGCGCGCGTCAGCGCGGTGCTCGATGACCTGTCGCGGCACCTGCGCGCGGTCGGCATCGATGTCTACCAGATCGATCACGAGGATGCGAACGGCCAGTTCGAAATCAATTTCACCTACGCCGATGCGCTCAAGTCGGCCGACAACATGATCTTCTTCAAGATGGCCGCCAGCGAAATCGCGCGCGAGCACGGCGCCATCGCTACCTTCATGCCCAAACCCTTCTCCAACCGCACCGGCACCGGCTCGCACTTTCATCTCTCGATCGGCACCAAGGACCAGAAGAACATCTTCTACGACAAGAACGACAAACGCGGCATGGGACTGAGCCAGCTCGGCTACTGGTTCCTCGGCGGACTGCTCGAGCACTCGCGCGCGCTGACAGCCATCTGCGCGCCCACCGTGAACTCCTACAAGCGCCTGGTGGTGGGACGCTCGCTCTCGGGGGCCACCTGGGCGCCGGCCTATATCGCCTACGGCGACAACAACCGCACCGCCTGCGTGCGCGTGCCCTACGGACGCATCGAGTTCCGGCTGCCCGACGGCGCGGCCAACCCGTATTTGGCCACCGCGGCGCTGGCTGCCGCGGGCCTCGATGGCATCGATCGCAAGCTCGATCCGGGCGAGCCGCTCAATATCAATCTGTACGAGCTGACGCCCGAGCAGATCAGCGCGCGCGGCATCGGCCTGCTGCCGCAATCGCTGAATGCGGCCATCGACGCGCTGGAAGCGGATCAGGTCGTGCAGGATGGCATCGGGCGTGAACTCGCCGCGGAATTCATTCGCCTCAAGCGCATGGAGTGGATCGAGTATTCACGCCACGTCAGCGAATGGGAATCACAGCGCTATCTCGAGATGTTCTAAGGCAACCGTTTCCAGGAGACCTCGCATGTGCGGAATCGTTGGTTTGCTGCTCAAGGACGCGACGCTGCGGCCACAGCTCGGGGAACTCATGGTGCCGATGCTGATCGGCATGACCGAGCGCGGACCTGACTCCTCCGGCATGGCGGTGTTCGCCGACGCGGTGGCGGCCGACCGCCGCAAACTCTCGCTCTACTGCGCACACCCGGGCTTCGAGTGGCGCGCTTTCGAGGGCGCCTGGGTCGGTGAGATCGGCGCTGCGCAGTTCGAGGTCAACTCCAATCATTGCATCGTCACCACCACCAGCGGAATCGCCGCGGCGCGAGAATGGATTGCGATCAACCATCCGCAGGTGCAGGTGCTCAGCGCCGGGCGCAGCATCGACCTCTACAAGGATTTGGGGTTGCCGGTCGAGGTGGCCGAACGCTATGGGTTCCAGACGCTGACCGGTACTCACCTGGTCGGCCATACCCGCATGGCCACCGAATCGGCCGTCACCATCGAGAATGCCCATCCCTACACGGCCGGCGAGGACTGGTGCCTGGTGCACAACGGGTCGCTGGCCAATCCAGGCAGCCTGCGCCGCAAGCTCGAGAAGCTCGGTGAGCGCTTCGAGAGCGACTGCGACACCGAGGGTGCCTGCCGCTATCTGCACTGGCGCCTGAGTTCCGGTGAGACACTGGAGCAGGCCGTCGAACACGCCTTCAGCGACTTCGATGGCTTCTTCACTTTCCTGATGGGAACGCGCGACAAGCTCGCGCTGGTGCGCGATCCTTTTGCGTGTAAGCCCGCCGTGGTCGCCGAGACCGATGACTACGTGGCCATTGCCTCCGAGTTCCGGTCGCTGGCGAAGCTTCCGGGTGTCAAGCACGCCACCGTGTTCGAGCCCAAGCCGGCAGAGGTGTACTCATGGTCAGTGTGATGGCGCCGGTCGCCGGCGCGCGCGCCCGCGTCGAGTTCGATCTCGAGCGTCAGAGCGTGCGCGAGCTCAATCAATTTCTGCACGGCGATCTCGCCGGGGTGCAGGAAGTGCTGGTCAAGAACCCCGACGGCGCGCACAGCATCGCGGTGGGCATGAACGCCGCCGTGCGGGTCGACATCGGCGGGCACGCCGGCTACTACGCGGCCGGCATGAACAAATTCGCGACCGTCATCGTCCACGGCAACGCCGGCCCCGGCGTAGCCGAGAACATGATGTCCGGCCGGGTCGAGGTCGCAGGTTTTGCCAGCGGCGGCGCGGGCGCCTCGGCGCACGGCGGCCTGCTCGTGATCCGCGGCGATGCGGGTCTGCGCTGCGGCATCTCCCTCAAGGGCGCGGACATCGTGGTCGGCGGGGAGGTCGGCAGTTTCTCGGCCTTCATGGCGCAGGCCGGCCGCATGGTGATCTGCGGCGATGCCGGCGATGGACTGGGTGACTCGCTCTACGAAGCCGTGCTCTACGTGCGCGGCAAGGTGCGCTCGCTCGGCGCGGATGCGCGCCTCGAGCCCATGGGCGAGCGCGATCACGCGGCGGTGAAGGAACTGCTGGCGGCCGCGGGCCTCCCGCATTCCAGCAGTGAGTTCAAGCGCATCGCCTCCGGGCGCACGCTGTATCACTGGAATGCCGACGCCAAACAGAGCTATTGAACAGAGCTACTGAGAACCGACCCGACGGAACTTCAACCGAACTGCTTCGAGCAAGAGTCAAAGACATGGCCACAGTCCCCGCGGATGCCGTACCAGAGCCGCCATCGAACCTGCAGCTCGAGGAGAGCGCGAGTTTCGACAAGCACATCATCCACTACATCCAGCGTGCGGCAGCCACCGGCCTCTACGAGATCCGCGGTCTCGGCGCCAAGCGCCAACTGCCGCATTTCGACGACCTGGTGTTCCTGGGCGCTTCGCTGTCGCGCTACCCGCTGGAGGGCTACCGCGAGAAATGCTCGTCCACGACGTTGCTGGGCACTCGCTTCGCCAAGCGACCGGTCAAGCTCGCCACGCCGATCACGATCGCGGGCATGAGCTTCGGTGCACTGTCGGCCAATGTGAAGGAAGCGCTCGGCCGCGCGGCCACCGAGATCGGAACCTCGACCACCACCGGCGATGGCGGTATGACGGCCGAGGAGCGCGAATCTTCCAAGACGCTGGTGTACCAATGCCTGCCCTCGCGCTACGGTTTCAACCCGGATGACGTGCGTCGCGCCGATGCCATCGAAGTCGTCATCGGCCAGGGCGCCAAGCCCGGCGGCGGCGGCATGCTGCTCGGGCAGAAAGTCTCGCCGCGTGTCGCGGCGATGCGCACGCTGCCGGAGGGTGTCGATCAGCGCTCGGCCTGCCGGCATCCGGACTGGACCGGGCCTGATGATCTGGCCATCAAGATCAAGGAGCTGCGCGAGATCACCGACTGGCAGACGCCGATCTACGTGAAGGTGGGTGCCACGCGTGTGTTTCACGACGTGAAACTCTGCGTGCACGCCGGCGCTGATGTCATCGTGGTCGACGGCATGCAGGGTGGCACCGCCGCTACGCAATGGGCCTTCATCGAGCACGTGGGCATTCCGACGCTCGCGGCCGTGCGCCAGGCTGTCGATGCGCTCGAGGATCTCAACAAGAAGCAGGAAGTGCAGCTCATTGTCTCGGGCGGCATCCGCACCGGCGCCGACGTGGCCAAGGCGCTCGCGCTCGGCGCGGATGCGGTGTCGGTGGGGCAGGGCGTGCTGGTGGCGCTGGGCTGCAACTCGGGCAGCTACGTCCAGCGCGGACAGCACGTCTCCGCGGTGGCCGACTATCACAAGCTCGGCACCGCGCCAGGATACTGCCATCATTGCCAGACCGGGCGCTGCCCGGTCGGCGTCACGACGCAGGACCCGGTGCTCGAGCAACGCCTCGAGCCCGCGGTCGGCGCCAAGCGCGTACGCAACTATCTGCAGACCATGACCATGGAATTGACGATGATCGCCCGCGCCTGCGGCAAGCAGGACGTGCATCATCTCGAGCGCGAGGACCTTGCGGCCCTGACGATCGAGGCGGCGGCCATGGCCGGGGTGCCATTGGCCGGGACCTCGTGGATTCCGGGCCACGGTGCGAAAATCTAGCGGTTACTCGAACAACACGACGACCAATACGACGACTTATACGACGACGGAGGGCATTTTTTATGGCGCGCGATCCCAAACACGATATTCTGTTCCAGCCGATCAAGATCGGGCCCAAGACCCTGCGTAACCGGTTCTACCAGGTGCCGCACTGCATCGGCGCGGGCTCGGATCGCCCGGGTTTCCAGGCGGCGCATCGCTCGCTCAAGGCCGAAGGTGGCTGGGCCGGCATCAACACCGAGTACTGCTCCATCCATCCGGAATCGGACGATACCCACCGCCTCTCGGCGCGCATCTGGGATGCGGGCGACGTGCGCAACCTGCGCGCGATGACCGATCACATCCACAGCTTCAATTCGTTGGCCGGTGTCGAGCTCTGGTACGGCGCCTCGCACGCCCCGAACATGGAATCGCGCGCGACCCCGCGCGGACCCAGCCAGTACGCCTCCGAGTTCGAGACGCTGACCTACTGCAAGGAGATGGACCTGGACGATATCGCCCAGGTGCAGCAGTACTACGTCGACGCGGCGATACGCTCGCGCGATGCCGGCTTCGACATCGTCTACGTCTATGGCGCGCACTCCTACCTGCCCGTGCAGTTTCTGTCCAAGTACTACAACAAGCGCACCGACCGCTATGGCGGGTCGCTGGAAAACCGCGCGCGTTTCTGGATCGAGACGCTGGAAAAGGTGCGCAACGCGGTCGGCAAGGACTGCGCCATCGCCACCCGGTTTGCGGTCGATACACTGTATGGCGATGCCGGTGTCGAGGCTGAGGTCGATGGCGTCGCCTTCGCCAAGCTTGCCGATCCGCTCGTGGATCTGTGGGACATTGACGTCGGTGATATCGCCGAGTGGGGCGAAGATGCGGGTCCGTCGCGCTTCTATCAACAGGGCCACCAGCTGCCCTGGACCAAGATCATCAAAGCCGTGGTGACCAAGCCGGTGCTGGGTGTCGGCCGCTTCACCGACCCGGAGAAGATGACCGAGGTCGTCACCAAGGGCTACGCCGACATCATCGGCGCGGCGCGACCCTCGATCTCCGATCCCTGGCTGCCGAAGAAAATCGAGGAAGGCCGTTACGACGACATCCGCGTCTGCATCGGCTGCAATGTGTGCATCTCGCGCTGGGAGATCGGCGGCCCGCCGATGATCTGCACGCAGAATGCGACCGCCGGCGAAGAGTACCGCCGCGGCTGGCATCCCGAGCGCTTCCCGAAGAAAGGCTCGGACGACTCGGTCCTGATCGTGGGCGCCGGGCCGTCGGGCTCCGAGTGCGCGCGCGTGCTCATGGAGCGCGGCTACACGGTGCATCTGTACGACACGGCCGCGAAGGTCGGCGGTCACGTCAATCAGGTGGCCACGCTGCCTGGACTCGGTGAGTGGGGCTACCACCGCGACTATCGCGAGCTGCAGATCAACAAGCTGGTCAAGAAGAACAAGCAGAACCAGCTGATGCTGAACCAGAAGCCCATGACCGCGGCCGCGGCGCTGGCCTATGGCGCCGAGAAGATCGTGATCGCCACCGGCTCGAGCTGGAACACCGACGGCACCAATTGCCTGTCGCACGATCCCATCCCGGGAGCCGATGCCTCGCGTCCCGACCAGCTCACCCCCGAGCAGGTGATCGAGGGCAAGAAGAAAATCGGCAAGCGCGTCGTGATTCTCAATGCCGACACCTACTTCATGGCCCCGAGCCTGGCCGAGAAGCTGGCGGTGGCGGGACACGAAGTGACCATCGTCACGGGCGTGCACCTGGCCAACTACATGCACTTCACGCTCGAGTACCCGAACATGATGCGGCGGCTGCATGAGCTGCACATCAAGGAAATGCACAACGTGTTCGGATCGCGCATCGAGCCGGGCAAGCTCGAGATCTACGACATCTACGGCGATGGTTCCAAGCGCACTTTCCGTGGCGCGGGCAAGCTGCCGCGCGACGCCAACAAGACTCACCGCTGGATCGAGTTCGATTCGCTGGTGCTGGTCACGGGAAGGCACTCCAACGACGCGTTGTACCGGCAGCTTAAGGCGGAGCAGCCCAAGTGGGCCGAGAACGGCGTCAAGGCCGTCTACCTGATCGGCGATGCGGAAGCACCGCGCTTGATCGCCGATGCGACCTTCACGGGCCATCGGCTGGCGCGCGAGATCGAGGAGGCCGACGCGCAGCAGCCCAAGGCGTACAAGCGCGAAGTGGCCGTGTGGGGCGTCTCGCACATGCCTGGTGGCAATCCAAATATCGAGTACCAGGGCTAGTCCAGCGGCACGGGGCAGTCACCGAACCCATGGCCGGTAGCGACGCCGTCACGCGCGTACTGTTCGAGGACTTCACGCCCTCGGCGGTACGGCTGTTCTATGCGATCGGCTACTCGGCCATTGCCGTGTTTCTATACGGCGCCTACCAGCAGGTGCGTAAATACCGGCGGGGTGCTCCCGCCGGTATCCCGTTTAACCTGCTGCCGCGCCTCGAATCGATGATTGCCATCCTGCTGAGTCACCGGATGATCAAGCGCCGCGACCGGCCCGCCGGTGAGGCGCATCGACTCATCTTCTATGGTTTCGTGCTGCTGTTCCTCGGCACAGCCACAATCACGCTCGACTACGACATCCTGGGGCCGCTTTTCGGCGTGCATTTCTGGCATGGCGAGTTCTATCTCTGGTTCTCGCTGGTGCTGGACGTGGCCGGCGTGATGCTGGGCGGCGGACTGCTCTATATGATGTATCGGCGCGGCTGGCTCAAGCCGCCGAAGCTCGACTACGCGCGGCCCGATCGTACGCCCACCGACCCCGACTACGACCGCAGCAACTATCGGCGCGAGGACTGGGCCTTCCTCTGGACGCTGCTGACGATCACCGCCACTGGCTATCTGCTGGAGGCGCTGCGCCTGGTCTGGCTGAGGGACCGGCCAGATGTCTGGGATACGCGCTGGTGGTCGCCCGTGGGCGCGGCGCTCGCGCAGGGTTTGCAGGCCGCGGGACTGGGCGATGCTGCCGCGGGCGAATGGCGGCGCAATCTCTGGTGGTTTCACGGCCTGCTGGCGCTGCTGTTCATCGCGCTGATTCCCTATACCAAGGTCAAGCACATCTTCACGGCCATGGGCACGCTGATGTTCCGCGACCCCAAGGCCGCGCAACGGCTGCCGCGGGAGAAAGCAGAGGCGCCGCATCCAGGCGCGAAATACATCACCGACTTCAACTGGAAGCAGCTGCTGAGCCTCGATGCCTGCACCAAGTGCGGCCGCTGCCATGAGGCCTGTCCGGCCCGCGCGGTGGGCGCGCCGCTGTCGCCGCGCGATGTGATTCTTTCCTTACGCGAATTCGCCAACCGCACGCTGAATGCCGCACAGCTGCCCGATCAGGCCGAGCTCGATGTGCACGGCAAGGGTCCGGGACAGGTATCGATGGAGACGCTCTGGTCCTGCCGCACCTGCATGGCCTGCGTCGAGGTCTGCCCGGTGGCCGTGGAGCACGTGCCCATCATCGTGCAGCTGCGCCGCAAGCTGGTCGAGGAAGGCGAAATGGATCCGCAGCTGCGCAAGACGCTGCAGACCATCCACAAGACCGGTAATTCGTTTGGCGAATCCAAACGCAAGCGTGCCGCCTGGACCAAGACGCTGGGCTTTCCCGTCAAGGATGCACGCAAGGAAGCCGTCGATGTGCTCTGGTTCGTCGGCGACTACGCCTCCTTCGATCCGCGCAACCAGAAGGTAACCGCCGGGTTCGCGAACCTGATGCACGATGCCGGGGTGGATTTCGGCATCCTCTACGAGGGCGAATCCAATTCCGGCAATGATGTGCGGCGCGTGGGCGAGGAAGGCCTGTACGAGGTCCTGGCCGAAGGCAACATCAAAACGCTGGCCGATGCCACCTTCAACAGCATCGTCACCACCGATCCGCATTCCTATAACACCATCCGCAACGAATACCCTGACTTCGGCGGCCAGTTCGAAATCGAGCACTACACCACGCTGTTGCTGAAGCTCATGCGCCAGGGCTGCCTGTCGGTGAACCGCAAGCTCAACCTGCGCGTGACCTTTCACGATCCCTGTCATCTCGGGCGCTTCAACAAAGGCTACGAGGCACCACGCGAGATTCTCGAGCTGCTCGGGTGCGAGCTCATCGAGATGGGCCGCTGCCGCTCGAACTCTTTCTGCTGCGGCGCCGGCGGCGGCCGCATCTGGATTCCCGATCCGGTGGGCGCGGAAAAGCCGGCGCAGAACCGGATCCGCGAAGCGGCGCGCATCGAGGGCCTGCAGGTCTACGTGGTCAGCTGTCCGAAGGATCTGACCATGTTCGAGGACGCGCTCAAGACCTCGGGACTCGAAGGCAAATTTGTCGTGCGCGAGCTGATCGAACTCGTGCGCGAGGCGCTCGCACAACCGCAGAGCACACCCGCCGCGCCGGTCGCGGCCTGAAACTCACACAGCAGGGCCCATGAAGATACTGGTGGCAGTCAAACAGGTGGCAGCGCTCGATGAGGACTTCGAGATCCGCGCGGACGGCAAGGACGTGGAAACGGAATTCCTGCTACGCGACCTCAACGAGTGGGACGACTTCGCGCTCGAAGAGGCGGTCCGGATCAAGGAAGCCTCCACCACTGAACCGGTCGAGGTGGTGGTCGTCAGCGTCGGATCCGACGATGCCGATG